>VOFH01000661.1_pt1 | contig 142001 bp, 132 predicted proteins | sample 5384091 | NCBI WGS metagenome assembly VOFH01 (sample SAMN12384727, study PRJNA508395) | human gut metagenome | isolation source: healthy gut G | host: Homo sapiens
GGACGGCACGGCCGACGGCCGCCTGGTCGGCATCGTCACGAGCCGCGACTACCGCGTGAGCCGCATGGACCCCCAGACCAAGGTGTGCGAGTTCATGACGCCGCGCGAGAAGATGATCACCGCGCCCGACGGCACGACCCTGAAGGAAGCCAACAACATCATCTGGGAGCACAAGCTCAACTCCCTGCCCATCGTCAACGACGAAGGCCGCCTGTGCGCGTTCGTGTTCCGCAAGGACTACGACCTGCACAAGCAGAAGCCCAACGAGCTGCTTGACAGCCAGAAGCGCTACCTCGTCGGCGCGGGCATCAACACCCGCGACTACGCCGAGCGTGTGCCCGCACTGGTCGACGCCGGTGTGGACGTGCTCGTCATCGACTCGTCCGAGGGCTACTCCGAGTGGCAGAAGCGTACCATCGCGTGGATCCGTGAGCGCTACGGCGAGAGCGTCAAGGTCGGCGCGGGCAACGTCGTCGACGCGGACGGCTTCCGCTTCCTCGCCGACTGCGGCGCGGACTTCGTGAAGGTCGGCATCGGCGGCGGCTCGATCTGCATCACGCGCGAGACCAAGGGCATCGGCCGCGGTCAGGCGACGGCCGTCATCGACGTCTGCCGCGCACGCGACGAGTACTTCCGCGAGACCGGCATCTATGTGCCCGTCTGCTCCGACGGCGGCATCGTGCATGACCACCACATCACGCTCGCGCTGGCCATGGGCGCGGACTTCGTGATGCTCGGCCGCTACTTTGCCCGCTTCGACGAGAGCCCGTCGGACAAGGTCAACGTCAACGGCACGCTCATGAAGGAGTACTGGGGCGAGGGCTCCAACCGCGCGCGCAACTGGCAGCGCTATGACCTCGGCGGCGGCAAGAAGCTGTCCTTCGAGGAGGGCGTGGACTCCTACGTGCCCTACGCCGGCAAGCTCTCCGACAACGTCCAGCAGACGCTGGCGAAGGTGCGCTCGACCATGTGCAACTGCGGCGCGCTGACCATCCGCGTTTATCACCTCGGTGCTGACCCATCTGTGCGGCGGCTCGGCCGGCCGCGAGGGCGCGGCCATTCAGCTCGGCGGCGCGATCTCGGGCAATATCGGCCACCTCATGCATCTGGACGATAAGGATTCGCGCACGATCACCATGTGCGGCATGGCGGCAGGCTTTGCGGCGCTGTTCGGCACGCCGCTCGCGGCGAGCGTGTTCGCGATGGAGGTCGTGAGCGTGGGCGTGATGTATTATGCGGCGCTGCTGCCGTGCGTGCTCGCGTCGGTCATCGCGCAGCGGTTTTCGCTTTTTCTCGGCGGCGAGGCGACGGCGTTTTCCGTTTCCGGCATTCCGCAGGAGGCGGACGCGCTGCTGATCGCGAAGCTGCTGCTGTTCGGCGCGGCGTGCGCCGGTCTTGCGGCGCTCGTGTGCATCGTGTTCCATAACGTCGGCCATCTGTTCAAGAAGTGGTTCCCGAACCGCTATGTGTGCATCGCCGCCGGCGGCGCGGCCGTTGTGGTGCTGACGCTGCTGCTCGGCACGCGCGACTACAACGGCGCGGGCACGCAGGTCATCGAACGCGCGATGGCGGGCGAGGCCTCGTATGCGGCCTTCTTCATCAAGCTCGTCATGACCGCTATCACGATCGGCGTCGGCTACAAGGGCGGCGAGATCGTGCCCGTACTGTTCATCGGCTCGACGTTCGGCGCGGCCTACGGCGGATTTTTCGGACTTGCACCGTCCTTTGCGGCGGGCCTCGGCATGACGGCGGTGTTCTGCGGCGTGACAAATTCGCCGCTGACCTCCATCCTGCTGGCGTATGAGCTGTTCGGCGGTCAGAGCCTTGCGCTTTTCGCGCTGCCCGTCACGGTGGCGTACATGCTCAGCGGCTACTACGGCCTGTACAGTGAGCAGAAGATCCTGTACTCCAAGCTCAAGCCGCGCTTTATCGACAGAAAAACCAAGTAAGCAGGGAAACGCGCTTCGCCTTCCCCGAAAGGAATTATCCCAATGCAGAATATCAAAGGTGCAATTTTCGACATGGACGGCACGCTGCTCGACTCGATGCCGGTATGGAAACGCCTGACGCAGAACTACCTCAAGCAGTTTGACCTGCATATCACAGATCAGGATTTTGCGGCGTGCGAGGGCTTTTCGCAGCCGCAGGTCGCGGATTACTTTCTCGCACGCCATCCCGAGCTGCCGCTGACGCGCGAGCAGATGCTAGACGGCATGGACGAGCTCATCACCTCGCGCTATGAGACCATCGCAAAGCCAAAGCCGGGCGTGATCGAGTTTCTTGAGCGGATACGCAGGAAGGGCGTAAAAATGGCGATCGCGACGCTGACCGCGCGCCGCCACGCGGAAAAGGCCCTCCTTGACCGCGGCATGATGCAGTATTTCTCGTTCATGCTTACGATCGAGGATGTGGGCGTGCCAAAATACGAGCCGGATATTTATCTGGAGGCCGCGCGCCGGCTCGGCCTTGCCCCGGCGGAGTGCATGGTGTTCGAGGACGCGCCCTACGCCGGCGTCACCGCGCACAGGGCAGGCTTTCAGCTGTGCGGCATGGCGGAGCCGGCCTACGCCGACGGGGAAGCCGAGCTTCGAAGCGTCAGCGACATCTTTGTTGAGCGCTCGTTCGACGAGCTTGACGGAAAGCTGTAGGGAACGGCGGAAGAAGGCTGCGGTTTGGACAAAAACACGGTTTTGCAGAAATGCAGCGAAAACTCTTGCATTATACAGGATAATGTCTTACACTATACATAAGAAGAAATAAATCACCGACTGCGTCAGATACCGCATATCTGACGCGGTTTGTTTGTCTAAGGAGGGTAAATTTGGAACAGCAGAACAAAATGGGAACCGCGAAAATGGGGCCGCTGATCTTTTCGATGGCGCTCCCGGCGATGATCTCCATGATCATCAACGCACTGTACAACATCGTCGACAGCATCTTTGTCGCGAAGTATTCGCAGGATGCGCTTGCAGCGGTCTCGCTCGTCTATCCGCTCCAGATGCTGGTCGTTGCGATTGGCGTCGGCACAGGCGTGGGTGTGAACTCGCTCATCGCGCGCCGTCTGGGCGAAAGAAGGCAGGAGGCGGCGGACTTGGCGGCGGAACACGGCGTTGCGCTGGCAGTCGTCGGCGGTATCGCGTTCTTCATCCTCGGCTGGGGATTGTCGGGTGTATTCGTCGGCGCATTCGGTGCGAGCGAGGCGGTTTCGACCTTTGCGATCCAGTATTCGCATATCGCGGTCGGCATGAGCATTTTCGTGCTTATCTCCATGATGTGCGAGAAGATCCAGCAGTCGGGCGGCAACATGATCATCCCGATGTGTCAGGGTCTGGTCGGCGCGATCATCAACATCATCCTTGACCCGCTGATGATCTTCGGCATCGGCCCGTTCCCGGAGCTGGGCATCCGCGGCGCGGCGCTCGCGACCATCATCGGCCAGATCTTCGGCATGGCGCTCGGCCTTTGGGGCGTGTTCCGCCATCAGAAGGTGCTGAACGTCAATATGAAGGCGTTCAAATGGAACCGCGGCACGGTCGGAGACATCTACCGCGTCGGTCTGCCGGGCATCGTCATGCAGAGCGTGGTCTCGGTCATGACCGCCGGCATGAACGGCATTCTGATCGCCTTTTCGCAGACGGCGGTCAATGTCCTCGGCGTATATTTCAAGCTCCAGACATTCGTATTCATGCCGGTGTTCGGCCTCAACCAGGGCGCGCTGCCGGTCATGGGCTATAACTACGGCGCACGCAACCGCAGGCGTCTGATGGGCGCGTACCGGATCACGCTGACCGCGGCGGTCGTTATCATGGCGCTCGGTCTGGTGCTGTTCCAGCTGCTGCCCGAGCAGATGCTCATGCTGTTCGTGGACAGGACGGACGCGGCGGCCGCACAGGAGATGATCGAGGTCGGCGTTCCTGCGCTCAGGATCATCAGCCTGTCCTTCCTCGGCGCGGCCTTCGGCATCATCAACTCGACGCTGTTCCAGGCAACCGCGCGCGGCATGAACAGTCTGATCGTGTCGGTCTGCCGTCAGCTCGTCGTCATCCTGCCGGCGGCGTGGATACTGGGTCAGCAGTTCGGCCTGAATGCCGTCTGGTATGCGTTCCCGATCGCGGAGGTTGCGTCGTTCTTCATCTCGTATATCCTGCTCTGGCGCGAATACCGCACCGAACTTCGTTTTCTTGGGACTGAAAAGGAGAAAAAAGCATGAAAAGAATTGCAAGCTTTGAGGTAAATCACGACAAGCTGAAGCCGGGCATGTACACCTCGCGCATCGACGGCGACATCACCACCTATGACATCCGCATGGTCTATCCGAATGCGGGCACCTATATCGAGCCTGCCGCAGGCCATACCTTTGAGCACCTGTTCGCGACCTACGCGCGCAACTCCCGTTTTGCGGACAGCATCATCTACTGCGGCCCGATGGGCTGCCAGACCGGCTTTTACTTCCTCGTGCGCGACATGAAGCCGTCCGACGCGATCGCGCTCGTGCAGGAGAGCATGGCGTTCATCGCGGCCTATGAGGGTGAGATCCCGGGCGCGAGCCGCATTGAATGCGGCAACTATCTGCTGCATGACCTGGCAGGCGCAAAGAAGCTGGCGTCTTCCATGATCCCCGTGCTCGAGGGTTGGAAAGAAGAAAATTTAATTTATGAAAAATAATGCTTGCATTTTATCTAAACCTGTGGTAAGATAATTTTACGACTGTTGGAGATATGTAAACATATCCGTGGAAAGAGGTGAAACAACATGAAACAGGGCATCCATCCCGAGTACAAGCAGACCACGATCCGCTGTGCCTGCGGCAATGTCATTGAGACCGGCTCCACCAAGGAGAATATCGTCGTTGACGTTTGCTCCAAGTGCCACCCCTTCTTCACGGGTAAGCAGAAGCTGGTAGACACCGGCGGACGTGTTGATCGCTTCAAGAAGCGTTTCAATCTGGATAAGTAATGCGAAAAGCCATCGAAACGTTATGCGTTCGGTGGCTTTTTCGTTGTACATCAAGTGATTTTTGTAAAACGGAAGCTGCGGAGGTGTTTGAAATGCGTAGAAACCTCGTGTCGCCTCTGGGATTGTTCGCTGCGCATGCGGCCGCGTCCCTTGTCAATATCCGGTTCCTTTTTCACGGCAGAACGACGCCGGTACAATGGCTCTGCTTTGCTGTCACGCTTTTATATATCGGATACTGGCTGCTGTACAGCAGAAAAGTACCGAACGCCGGCATCACAGCATACACCGTTCTGTTTTTCGTATTCATGGCAGGCTTCGCGGCTGCCCGGTTCGACTGGAACAGCAGCCTGCTGCTCGCTGTCGTGCTTTTGCTGATGGGCCCTTTTGCAGGGCTGGAGGCAGTCTTTCCGGCGCCGTGGCTGTGGATTGCCGGTGCGTTGGTGAGCACGGCGGTGGTGCTGTTCAGCCTGCGAGTGAAACATAGACGCTGACCGCAGCAGGTTTCCGGATATAAAAAACGCTGCGGAACCGGACCGCAGCGAAGAAGATTTTCTTTTTCTGTGCTTATAACACCACGAAATGCGCAGAAAATCAAGCCTTGAACGATTTTGCGTATGGGTGTATTAACAAACACGCACGAGAGCAGCAGGGAGGAGATTTACCATGCCGTTTACCAACGAAACCGAAGAGAAGCAGGTCGAGCGCGCCGTTCTGGTCGGTCTGTCCTGCCCGGGCTTTAACGCCGATCAGGCGGCAGACGAGCGCACGATGGACGAGCTGCGCGCGCTGGCGGAGACCGCAGGCGCGGAGGCGGTCGCCATGACGCTCCAGCGCCGTCCGGCGCCGGACGCACGCACGTTCATCGGCGAGGGCAAGGCCGAGGAGGTCAAGGCGCTCGCCGAGGCGAACGACGCGAGCCTTATCCTGTTCGACAACGAGCTGTCGCCCTCGCAGATGAGCAATCTCGAGGAGCTGACCGGACGCACGGTGCTCGACCGCTCCGCGCTCATTCTGGATATTTTCGCGCAGCGCGCCCGGACGGGCGAGGGCAAATTACAGGTCGAGCTGGCGCAGTATCAGTATATCCTGCCCCGTCTGGCCGGCATGGGCAAGGCGATGAGCCGCCTCGGCGGCGGCATCGGCACCCGAGGCCCCGGCGAGAGCAAGCTCGAGAGCGACCGCCGTCATATCCGCAGCCGCATCGACAAGCTCAGACGCGATCTCGAGCAGGTGCGGCAGGTGCGCGCGGTGCAGCGCCGCCAGCGCAAAAAGACCGAGCTGCCCATGGTCGCCATCGTCGGCTACACGAACGCGGGCAAGAGTACGCTCCTGAACACGCTGACCGGCGCCGGTATCGAGGCGAATGACCGCCTGTTCGATACGCTCGACCCGACCACGCGCAAAAAGCGCATTTCGGACACGCAGGAAATTCTCCTGTCCGACACGGTAGGCTTTATCCGCAAGCTGCCGCATCATCTGGTCTCGGCGTTCAAGGCGACCCTCGAGGAGCTTGCCTACGCCGACCTGCTGCTGCACGTGGTAGACGTATCCGACGAGGACTGGCAGGTGCAGGCGGAAACCGTGGACAAGGTCATCGCGCAGCTCGGCGCGCAGGACATTCCGCGTCTCATGGTCTACAACAAGGCGGATAAGTGCGACCCGGACGTCATCCCGTTTTTCCGCCCGGACGAGGGCGTTAAGATCTCGGCAAAGACCGGCGCGGGCGTGGACGACCTGCTCGCCGCCATCGAAAAGGCGCTCGGCAAGGGCAAGCATCGGGTGAAGCTCTGCATTCCGTACAGCGACGGCGCGGTGCTCGATATGCTGCACCGGGAGGCGCAGATCGAGTCCACCGACTACGCCGCCGAGGGAACGGTCATCGAGGCGGTCGTGGACGACAAGACCTGCGGCAGGGTTTCCGCCTATATCATCGACAACGAGTAAAAGAGATTTCCTGATTATGCAAAGGAACGGCTGATGGAAAAAGACTACTTTGTGCCTTTTGCCGACTTCGGCGAGGATAAATTCGAAGAAAAACGCTCCAAATTCACCGGACGGCTGTGGCACGTGGAAACGGCGGAGCAGGCGGTGGCGAAGATCAAGGAGATGCGCGAGACCTTCTGGGACGCGACGCATAACTGCTACGCCTACATCCTGCGCGAGGGCAACGTCATGCGTTATTCGGACGACGGCGAGCCGCAGGGCACGGCCGGCATGCCCATTCTGGAAGTGCTGCGGCACGAAAACCTGACCGACTGCGTGTGCGTCGTCACGCGCTATTTCGGCGGCATCCTGCTCGGCACGGGCGGCCTTGTCCGCGCGTACACGCAGGGCGCGCAGGTCGCTGTCGCGGCGGCGGGCGTGCAGCGCATGAGCCTGTATACCGTCGCGCTCATCGCGTGCCCGTACAACCTGTACGACATCGTGACCCATCTGCTGCCGGAGTATGACTGCGCGGTCGAGGAGACCGACTACGGCGCGGACGTCACGCTGACCGTGACCCTGCCGGCAGGCGGCGAGGACAGGCTGAACACCGGTCTCGCGGAGGCGACCGCCGGCACGGTCTATGCCGAGGTCATGGAGACGAAATTCATGGGCCGCCGCGTGAAATAACGGAGAGCAAAAAATTTTTCGAAAAACTTTCGGAAATAAAAAGATTTTCAAGACCCTGCGCGGTATATATATAATATGACCTTTTCTGCATAGACGCCGCATAGAGGGGAGGGGCTGATATGACCATCCGCGAACAGCTTGAAGCGAGGGAGCACGACATTCTTTCGCCGTGGGCGACGTTTGCAGACGAAAGCGCGGGACGCGAGCGGGAAATGCAGCCCTGTCCGTACCGGACCTGCTTTCAGCGCGACCGCGACCGCATCCTGCACAGCAAGGCGTTCCGCCGCCTGTCCAACAAAACGCAGGTTTTCATTTCTCCCGAGGGCGACCACTACCGTGCCCGCCTGACGCACACGCTCGAGGTGGCGCAGATCGCGCGGACGATCGCACGGGCGCTCGGCCTGAACGAGGATCTGACCGAGGCAATCGCGCTCGGCCACGATCTCGGCCACACGCCCTTCGGCCATGCAGGTGAGAGCGCGCTCGATGAGGTCTGTCCGTTCGGTTTCCGCCATAATGAGCAGAGCCTGCGGCTGGTGGACCTGCTCGAAAACCTGAACCTCACGCGCGAGGTGCGGAGCGGCATCGTCTGCCACACGGGTCCCCGCAAGGCGGCAACGCCCGAGGGGCGCATCATCCATTTCGCTGACCGCATCGCCTACATCAATCACGACATCGACGACGCGGTGCGCGGCGGCATCATCCGCGAGAGCGACATCCCGGCGCATCTGCGCACGAGACTCGGCGCCTCGCACGGCACGCGCATCGATACGCTCGTGACCGCGATGATCGACTACGGCCTGCAATACTGCGAGATCGGCATGGACCGCGCCGTGCACGATGATATGATGGAGCTGCGGCAGTTCATGTTCGAGCATGTGTACCGCAGTCCCGAGGTCCGGCGCGAGGAAACGCGCACGCGGACCATGCTGCAAAGCCTTTACCGCTATTTTGCCGAGCATCCCGACGAGATGCCGGATGATTATTTTGTACTGATGACGAAGGGAGAGCCGCTCGAGCGGGTCGTGTGCGACTATGTCGCGAGCATGACCGACCGCTACTCGATCGCGGTGTTCCGCCGGCTGTTCATCCCGAACAGCTGGAGCAAAACGGACTGATCGGAGGTGAGTTCTGTGCCGTTTGACCGTATCTTTCTGGACGAGCTGTCCGCGAGAAACGACATCGTGGACGTGGTCTCGCAGTATGTGCAGCTGAAAAAGAGCGGCGCGAACTACTTCGGCCTGTGTCCGTTCCATAACGAAAAGACCGGCTCGTTCTCGGTCTCGCCCGACAAGCAGATCTTCCACTGCTTCGGCTGCGGCGCGGGCGGCGGCGTTATCACGTTCGTGATGAAGGCCGAAGGACTGAGCTTTCCGGACGCGGTGCGGTATCTTGCCGACCGTGCCGGTATGCAGGTGCCCGAGCAGGGCGAGGCCGAGCGCCGCGCCGCCCGTCACCGCGACCGACTGTATGCGCTGTGCAAGGACGCTGCGCGGTTTTATTACGAAACGCTGTGGAAGCCGGAAAACCGCGCCCCGCAGCAGTATTTCATCGGTCGCGGTCTGTCGCGGCGCACGATGAACCGGTTCGGTCTCGGCTATGCGCCCGACTCGTTTCATGCGCTCATGGACGCGATGACGGCGAAGGGGTATACGCGCGACGAGCTGCTCGACGCGGGCCTTGTCAGCCGCAGCGAGAAGGGGCGCATTTACGACCGCTTCCGAAACCGCGTGATGTTCCCGATCATAGATGTGCGGGGCAACGTCATCGCCTTCGGCGGCCGCGTCATGGACGACTCCAAGCCGAAATACCTCAACTCGCCCGAAACGCCGATCTTCCACAAGAGCCGCAATCTGTTTGCGCTCAATCTTTCCAAAACGACGAAAAACGACTACTTTATCCTTGCCGAGGGCTATATGGACGTCATCGCCCTGCATCAGGCAGGCTTTGACTCGGCGGTGGCCTCGCTCGGCACCTCGCTGACCGAGGAGCAGGCGCGCATCATCGCGCGGCATACCGAGCGCATCGTCATCTCGTATGACGCGGACGGCGCCGGTCAGTCTGCGGCGCAGCGTGCCATCGACATCCTGAAAAAGTGTGATCTTCAGGTCAAGGTGCTGCGCATTTCGGGCGCGAAGGACCCGGATGAGTTCATCAAGGCGCGGGGCGCGGCGGCGTTCCGTGCGCTCATCGAGCGCAGCGAGGATCACAATGCGTTCCGCATCGAGCAGATCGCGGCGAAATACGACCTTGAGGACGATGAGGCGCGCGTGCTGTTCCTGAAAGACGCGGCGCGCATGCTCGCCGGCATCGAAAGCTCGATCGAGCGCGAGGTCTATGCAGGGCGCGCGGCGAAAATGGCCGGCGTCACGCCTGAGGCGATGGCGGTCGAGGTGCGGCGCGAGCTCGGCATTCAGCGCAAACGGCGCCGCGCCGCAGAGCGGCGCGAGATCCGCTCGCCGGTCGGCCTTGCGCAGCCGAAGGACCGGACGCTCGCCTATGCCGATGTAAAAAGCGCAAAGGCTGAGGAAAACGTGCTCCGTCTGCTGTTCACCGACCAGAAGCTGATACACGGCATGGAAGAACAGCTGCCGGCGGCGTGGTTTTCCGCCCCGGTTCTGCGTAAGATATACGAGCGTGTGCTCGAGCTGGACCGCAGCGGCAGCCTTGTCGATGCGCTGGCCTTCGAGGGACAGCTCGAAACCAACGAAATGAGCCTGCTTGCCGGGATACTGGAGCAGGGTGTACCGCTCGGCAATCATCGCGCGGAGCTGCGGGAGTACATAAATACGATACGATTACAGCGCGTCAAGGACGGAACGCTCACGCAGGCAGGGGAGGACCCGCTGCTGACGTTCGGACGCATGAAAAACCAAAACGCGGGAGGACAAACGATATGACGAACAACAAGGCACAGCAGAGCGCTGAAAAGACGGCGGAGCAGCAGCAGGTCCTGCGCGACCTGCTCGCCCTCGGCAAGAAAAACGGCCGTCTGACGCTCAAGGAAATGGCGGACGCGCTCAGCCATCTCGAGCTGGAGAGCGATGACATCGACAAGCTGTACGAGACGCTGGAGTCTATGGGCGTCGAGGTCGAGACCGAAGGCGTTCTGGAAAAGGCGCTCGGCGACGGCGACGACGACAGCTTCGAGCCGGACACGGTCGAGGAGGTTCCCGAGGAGGAGCTGATCGACACCTCTGCCATGGCGGAGACCTTCGCCATCGACGACCCGGTCCGTATGTACCTCAAGGAGATCGGCAAGGTCGACCTGCTCACGCCCGAGGAGGAGGTAACGCTCGCGGAGCGCATGCAGAAGGGCAGCGCCGCCGCCGAGCGCATCGCGGCAGAGGGCGACGCCATCCCGCCCGAGGAGCGCGCACAGCTCGACAAGGACATCAAGGCGGGCGACCGCGCGAAAAAGCGTCTGGCGGAGGCCAACCTCCGTCTGGTCGTTTCCATCGCAAAGCGCTATGTCGGCCGAGGCATGCTGTTCCTCGACCTCATTCAGGAGGGCAACCTCGGCCTGATCAAGGCGGTCGAAAAGTTCGACAGCACCAAGGGCTTCAAGTTCTCGACCTACGCGACCTGGTGGATCCGTCAGGCCATCACCCGCGCGATCGCGGATCAGGCGCGCACCATCCGCATCCCGGTACACATGGTCGAGACCATCAACAAGGTCATTCGTGTTTCCCGTCAGCTGCTTCAGGAGCTCGGCCATGACCCGAGCCCGGAGGAGATCGCGAAGGAAATGAACATGCCGGTAGACCGCGTGCGCGACATCCTCAAGATCGCGCAGGAGCCGGTTTCGCTCGAGACCCCGATCGGCGAGGAGGAGGACTCTCACCTCGGCGACTTCATCCCGGACGACGACGCGCCGGAACCGGCGGAGGCTGCCTCCTTCATGCTGCTCAAGGAGCAGCTCGTTGAGGTGCTCAAGACGCTGACGCCGCGCGAGGAAAAGGTCCTGCGCCTGCGCTTCGGCATCGAGGACGGCCATACCCGCACCCTCGAGGAGGTCGGCAAGGAGTTCAACGTAACCCGTGAGCGTATCCGCCAGATCGAGGCCAAGGCGCTGCGCAAGCTGCGTCATCCGTCCCGCTCGAAGAAGCTCAAGGATTTCCTGAACTGAGACTGCATCGCGAGAGCGGACTTTATCGACAAACCGACGCCTGCCCGGATTTCCGGGCGGGTTTTTTGCGCTCTGACACAAAAAAATTCGTGCAAAATCGCGAAATGAAGGCGAATAATCATGCGCAGACGGTTGAGAAGTGCGAAAATAAATGCTATAATTAGTAAACACTCTGGCACCTATCACAAAAAGAAGGAGCAAATGTAAATGAGCCCAGTTTTTGTTATCGGACACCGAAACCCGGATACGGACTCGATCTGCTCCGCGATCTGCTATGCCGCCCTCAAGCGCAAGCTGACCGGAGAAGAATATATCGCCTGCCGCGCAGGCCATGTCAACGCAGAGACCCAATTCGTCCTCGAGCACTTCGGCGTCGAGCCGCCGCGCTATATCGCCTCGTTCGAGCCGCGACTGAGCGATGTGCAGTACCGCGAGGTCGCAGGCATCAACTCGGAAATGTCGCTGCGCCGTGCATGGGACTACATGAACGAAAAGGACATCCAGACGCTCGCGGTCGTCGATGAGGACCGCCATCTGAAGGGTCTGCTGACGCTGAGCGACATCGCGCGCTTTTACATGGAGGATCAGGACGCGAACGCGCTGGCTGAGGCAAAGACGAGCTACCGCAATCTGGTCGATGTTCTGGACGGCACGCTCGTCAACGGTGAGCTCGAGCAGCCGTTCGAGCAGGGCCGCGTCGTTGTCGCGGCGGCGAACCCGGACGTTCTCGAGGACTACATCGCGCCGAACGACATGGTCATCCTCGGCAATCGCTATGAGAGCCAGCTGTGCGCCATCGAAATGAACGCCGGCTGCATCATCATCGGCCTCGGCGCCAAGGTCTCGCGCACCATCCGCAAGCTCGCCTCGGAAAACGGCGTTTCCATCATCGCGACGCCGCTCGATACATATACCTGCGCCAAGGTCATCAGCCAGGCGGTTCCGGTGCGTCATGTCATGCGCCGCAAGGGCCTGATCACCTTCGAACCGGAGGAGAACGTCGAGGACGTCAAGCGCACGGTTTCCAAAAAGCGCATCCGCTACTATCCGCTGCTCGACGAGCAGGGCCGCTACATCGGCATGTTCTCGCAGCGCAATCTGCTCGATCTGGAGCGGCCGAACGTCATCCTTGTCGATCACAATGAGCGCGATCAGGCCGCCGAGGGCATCCGCTCGACCAACATCATCGAGATCATCGACCATCACCGCATCGACTCGGTCGAGACGAGCGGGCCGATCTATTTCCGCAATCAGCCGCTCGGCTGCACCGCGACCATCATCACCCAGATGTATCACGAAAAGAACATCGAGATCGAGCCGAAGATCGCGGGCCTGCTGTGTTCGGCGATCCTGTCGGACACGCTGATGTTCCGTTCGCCGACCTGCACGCCGCTCGACCGCATGGCGGCCGAGGAGCTGGCGAAGATCGCGGGTCTGAATATCCGGGAGTACGCGGCTGAGATGTTCCGCTCGAGCTCGCGCCTGCGCGACCGCTCGATGGACGAGCTGTTCCACATGGACTTCAAGTATTTCCAGGTGCAGGATCGCAAGATCGCGATCTCGCAGATCACGAGCGTGAGCGGGGACGAGCTGTCCGGCATCCGGGACAAGATGCTCGAATATATGGAAAGCTGCCTCAAGACGAGCGGGCTGTCCATGCAGTTCGCCATGCTGACCAACATCATCGAGGAAAAGACCGAGCTGCTCTATGTCGGCAAGGGCGCGCAGGAGCTTGTCCGCATGGCGTTCAAGAAGGAGTGCGGCGAGAATTCGGTCGTGCTGCCCGGCGTAGTCAGCCGCAAAAAGCAGATGGTAACGCCGCTGCTCGGCGCGATGGAGGAGGAAGCAGGGCTCTGAGACCTGCCGCACGGCTGCATCATATCAAACAGAGAGAATTTTTGACGGCGTACCCGCCGTTCTCAGGAGAAAAAAGCAAATGATCAATATCGTTCTGGTCGAGCCGGAGATCCCGCAGAATACCGGCAACATCGCGCGCACCTGCGCGGCGACGGGCTGCGTGCTGCATCTGGTCGAACCGCTCGGCTTTCAGCTCGACGACAGGCGCATGAAGCGCGCCGGTCTGGACTACTGGCACCTGCTCGATGTCCGTATGTACAAAAATCTGGAGGATTTTTTTGAAAAGAACCCGGACGGACGCTACTTCTACGCGACGACCAAGGCGCCTCATGCCTATCATGAGGTCGAGTACCGCGACGGCGACTACCTGATGTTCGGCAGGGAGACGCGCGGTCTGCCCGAGCCGCTCCTCGTCGAGCACCCCGAGCGCTGCGTGCGCATCCCGATGCGCGAGGGCGCGCGAAGCCTCAACCTGTCCAACTCGGTCGCTGTCCTCGTTTTCGAGGCGCTGCGTCAGACCGGGTTTGAAAATCTGAAGCTTGCCGGACCGTTTCCGCAGGCATAAAGGAGAAAAAATATGGAGAAGATACATATTCTGACGGATTCTTCGTCCGATATCCCGCAGAGTCTTGTGGAGCAGCACGGCATCGAGATCGTGCCCATCATGCTCAGCCACGGCGGCCGAACCTTCCGCGAGTATTATGACATCACCCCGGCGGAATGCTGCAGGCTGCTCGAGGAGAGCGACGAGATCCCGAGCACTGCGATGGCAACGCCTGCGGTGTTCCTCGAATCGTACAACCGCGCGTTCGAGCGCGGCTGCACCCACCTCATCGGCGTTCTCATCAACGGCAGCGGCTCGGGCACCTATCAGGCGGCCTGCCTTGCGAAGGGAATGTTCGAGGAGGAGCACGGCGAGGGCGCGATGGTCATCGAGGTGTTCGACTCGCGCACCTATACCTACATCTATGGACACATTGTCGTCAAGGCGGCCGAGATGCGCGAGCAGGGCGAGAGCTTTGAGGCAATCACGAGCGTCATACGCAGCCGGCTGAGCCGCGTCGAGGCGTATCTCGGCGTGTACACGCTCAAATATCTCAAGAAGTCCGGCCGTATTTCGGGCGGCGCGGCGTTCGTCGGCGAGGCGCTCGGCCTCAAGCCGATCAGCTTTGTCTATGACGGCGCGGTCAAGGTCTGCGACAAGGTGCGCGGCGAAAAGGCGCTTGCGGCAGGCATCTGCAAAAAGGTCGTCGCCCGCGTGCAGCAGCCGGAAAAGCAGACCGGCATCCTGCTCTACGGCGATGTGCCCGAGGAGCGTCTGGCCGAAGTCGAAAAGCGCATGCGCGAGGAGATCGGCTTCAAGGACGTCGTCCGCTGTGCGATCGGCCCGTCTGTTCTGTCCAATACCGGCCCGCTTGCCATCGCTGTTGCGTACTACGGCGCGCCGCGCAAGTAAAGAAAATTGTGAAAAATGTAGAATATTTTCCGGTTTTTCGGCGCAAAACGCAAAAATCCTCTAAAACGTTGCCGAAAGGTGAGGTTTTTCTCAAATTTGCTTGCGAACAGGGCGGATTACGAGTATAATTTTGTAGTGGAAACGGAATTCTTTCGTTAGGAAATTTCGTTATTTGGGATAATACAATATTATCAGCTGTATTACAGACTTTTCACTAAGGAGAGGGATATACTATGCAGTACAACAAGAAGAGCGTCGAGGATATCGACGTTTCCGGCAAGAAGGTTATCGTTCGCTGCGACTTCAACGTTCCGCAGGACGAGAACGGCAACATTACCGACGACAAGCGCATCCGCGCATCTCTCGAGACCATCAACTACCTGCTGAGCCACAACGCAGCAGTCATCCTGTGCTCTCATCTGGGCCGCCCGAAGGGCGAGGTCAACATGAAGTACTCGCTGGCTCCGGTTGCAAAGCGCCTGTCCGAGCTGCTCGGTCAGGAGGTTAAGCTCGCAAAGGACGTTGTAGGCGAGGACGCAAAGAAGCTGGCTTCCGAGGTTCAGCCGGGCCACGCTGTCCTGCTCGAGAACGTTCGTTTCGAGAAGGGCGAGACCAAGAATGACGCAGCTCTGGCAAAGGCTATGGCCGACATGGCTGAGATCTACGTCAACGACGCTTTCGGCACCGCACACCGCGCACACGCTTCCACCGCAGGCATCGCTGATTACCTGCCGGCTGTATGCGGCTTCCTCATCAAGAAGGAGATCTCCATCATGGGCAAGGCTCTGAGCGACCCGGCTCGTCCGTTCGTTGCTATCCTGGGCGGCGCTAAGGTCTCCGACAAGCTGGCCGTTATCGAGAACCTGATCGAAAAGTGCGATACCATCATCATCGGCGGCGGCATGGCATACACCTTCCTCGCAGCCAAGGGCTACGGCATCGGCAAGTCTCTGTTTGATGCAGAAAAGGTTGACTACTGCAAGGACATGATGGCCAAGGCCGAGGCTAAGGGCGTCAAGCTGCTCCTGCCGGTCGATACCGTTGTTTCCGCTTCGTTCCCGAACCCCATCAACGCAGCGATCGAAGTCAAGACCGTCTCGGTTGACGCAATCCCTGCCGACATGGAGGGCATGGACATCGGTGAAAAGACGCGCGAGCTCTTTGCTGACGCTGTAAAGTCCGCCAAGACTGTTGTCTGGAACGGTCCTATGGGCGTTTTCGAGAATCCCACCCTTGCCAAGGGCACCATTGCTATGGCACAGGCACTGGCTGACTCCTCCGCTACCACTATCGTCGGCGGCGGCGACTCCGCAGCAGCCTGCGAGCAGCTGGGCTTTGCAGACAAGATCACCCATATCTCCACCGGCGGCGGCGCATCTCTCGAGTTCCTCGAGGGTAAGGAGCTTCCGGGCATCGCCTGCCTGCTGAGCAAGTAAAAAACGCTTTATACCGGGGCGTATCCTCATGCCCCGTATAAATACATAAAGGATAAGGACGAACAAGAGAAAATCGTCTGAATTTTTGAAAGGGGTATATCCATAATGAATCGCAGATACCGTAAGACCATCATTGCCGGCAACTGGAAGATGAACAAGACTCCGGCAGAAGCAAAGGCTCTGATCGAGGAGATGAAGCCGCTCCTCTCCAAGACCAAGTGGTGCGAGATGGTTCTTTGCGTACCGTTTACCGATATCCAGGCTGCTGTAAAGGCTGCCAAGGGTTCCAAGATCGCTATCGGCGCTGAGAACATGCACTTCGAGAAGTCCGGCGCATTCACCGGCGAGATCTCCGCTGACATGCTCAAGGAGCTGGGCGTCAAGTACGTTATCATCGGCCACTCCGAGCGCCGTCAGTACTTCAACGAGACCGACGAGGCATGCGGCAAGAAGGTTCAGGTTGCTCTCGAGAACGGCCTGCGCCCGATCCTGTGCGTTGGCGAGTCCCTGACCGAGCGCGAGCAGGACGTTACCATGGAAGTTATCCGCAAGCAGATCAAGATCGCTCTGCAGAATGTAGCTGTTGAGGACATCAAGAAGGTCGTCATCGCTTACGAGCCGATCTGGGCGATCGGTACCGGCAAGACCGCTACCGCAGAGCAGGCTAACGAGGTTTGCTCCGCAATCCGTGACTGCCTGCGCGAGAAGTACGGCGCACGCGCTGCCCGCGGCATCACCATCCAGTACGGCGGCTCCATGAACGCTAAGAACGCTTCCGAGCTGCTGGCTCAGCCGGACGTTGACGGCGGCCTCATCGGCGGTGCATCCCTGAAGAGCGCAGACTTCGCTACTATCGTAGAAGCAGCTAATCAGTAATTAAATCGCGTAGATCGCGGTAACGGGAAGTCCTCCCGCGCTAATCGCGAAGAGGGGGGCAGCGACAGGTATCGTTGCCCCTTTCTGTCCGTTTTCGCTTCTGAAAAGGAGTCACAAGAATGATTAAAAAGACCACCGCGCCGGGCGCTTCCGACGCAGCAGAAAAGGCTGTACCGGTAAACGTTCTGGCGGACCCGGTCGTTGTCAAGGCTGAGGAGCCGGCTAAGCCGAAGCGCAGCCGCAAGACCAAGGCTGAGGCAGAGGGCACAGCCAAGCGCGGCCGCAAGCCCGCTGCAAAGACGACGGCCGAGAAAAAGACCTCGACCCGCAGGAGCACTGCCAAGAAGGCGGAAGGCCCGAAGAAGCCGACCGCTCTGATCATCATGGACGGCTTCGGCCACCGTGCGGAGAAGAAGGGCAATGCGATCGAGGCTGCAAACAAGCCGAATCTCGACCGGATCTTCTCTGAAAATCCGCTGACCTATATCGGCGCATCCGGTCTGGACGTCGGTCTGCCGGACGGCCAGATGGGCAACTCCGAGGTCGGTCACACCAATATCGGTGCAGGCCGCATCGTATATCAGGAGCTGACCCGCATCACCAAGGCTATTCAGGACGGCGATTTCTTCGAGAACCCGGCTCTGATGAGCGCCATCAACCAGTGCAAGTGGTTCGATTCCACCCTGCACATCTTCGGCCTCCTGTCCGACGGCGGCGTTCACTCCCATATTGACCATATGTTCGCGCTGCTCGAGCTCGCGCGCCGCAACGGTCTGCGCAAGGTGTGCTTCCACTGCTTCATGGACGGCCGCGACACGCCGCCGCAGTCCGGCATCGAGTATATCGACCGCCTGCAGGCCAAGATCGACGCCGTCGAGGTCGGCTGCATCGCAACCGTATCCGGCCGCTACTACGCAATGGACCGCGACAACCGCTGGGACCGCGTAGAGAAGGCATACAACGCCATCGCACTCGGCGAGGGCGAGCACGCAGCGACGGCGCACGAGGCAATGGAGAAGTCCTATGCCAATGGCGTCACCGACGAGTTCGTCGTTCCGGTTATCGTAACCGAGGGTGCGACCGTCAAGGACGACGACGCGATCATCTTCGCAAACTTCCGTCCCGACCGCGCACGCGAGATCACCCGTGCCTTCGTCGATCCGGAGTTCACCGGCTTTGAGCGCGTTCAGCCGAAGATCCATTATGTCTGCATGACGCAGTATGATGCGACCATCCCGGGCGTAGAGATCGCGTTCAAGCCGCAGAGCCTCAAGAACACCTTCGGCGAGTATATCTCCGACCTGGGCATGACCCAGCTGCGCATTGCCGAGACCGAGAAGTACGCGCACGTCACGTTCTTCTTCAACGGCGGCGTGGAAAAGGAATATGCGGGCGAGGACCGCGCGCTTATCCCGTCCCCCAAGGTTGCGACCTATGACCTCCAGCCGGAGATGAGCGAGCCTGCCGTGACCGAGGAGTGCGTCAAGCGCATCCTGTCCGGCAAGTACGACGTTATCATCCTGAACTTCGCAAACTGCGACATGGTCGGCCATACCGGCGTATTCGAGGCAGCCGTCAAGGCGATCGAAGCGACCGACGACGGCGTAGGCAAGGTCGTTGACGCGATCCTCAAGATGGGCGGTCAGTGCCTGATCACCGCCGACCACGGCAACGTTGACCAGATGCTCGACGCAGACGGCGTTACCCCGTTCACCGCGCACTCCACCAACCCCGTGCCGCTCGTTATGGTCGGCCACGAGGGCAAGCTGGCGGACGGCGGCGTTCTGGCGGATCTGGCTCCCACCATGCTCGACATGATGGGCCTGCCGCAGCCGGCCGAGATGACGGGCCATAGCCTGCTCGTAAAGTGAGCCTCCAAGGGGGACTCTGTCCCCCTTAGATACCGAAAAAGTTTCCAAGGAAACTCTTTCGGATAGCCCGCGCTGCGTGCGCGGCGCAGCGGAAATGCTGCTTTCGGTATTTCTGCTGTTTGAATGCCAACCATTTATTTTTATATAAAAGGAGTAAGAATTATGAAGGGCTACATTGAAATTGTTGATGTAATCGGCCGCGAGATCATGGACTCCCGTGGCAACCCGACCGTTGAGGTTGAGGTTTACGTTGAGGGCGACACCGGCGCATACATGGGCCGCGCGGCCGTTCCGTCCGGCGCTTCCACCGGCATCTTCGAGGCTTGCGAGCTGCGCGACGGCGACAAGTCCCGCTATAACGGCAAGGGCGTCCTCAAGGCGGTTGACGCTGTCAACGGCGAGATCGCTGAGGTCGTTATCGGCATGAACGCTCTCGACCAGCAGGCCATCGACAAGGCTATGATCGAGGCTGACGGCACCCCGAACAAGACCAAGTTCGGCGCAAACGCGATCCTCGGCGTATCTCTGGCAGTTGCAAAGGCAGCGGCAGAGGCTCTGTCCCTGCCGCTGTACAACTACATCGGCGGCTGCAACGCCAAGACCCTGCCGATGCCCATGATGAACATTCTTAACGGCGGCGCGCATGCGACCAACAACGTTGAGATCCAGGAATTCATGATTATGCCGGTTTCCGCTCCCTCTTTCCGCGAGGCGCTGCGCCGCTGCGCTGAGGTGTTCCATCAGCTCAAGACCACCCTCAAGGAGAACGGCACCCCGGCTGCAGGTGTAGGCGATGAGGGCGGCTACGCTCCGAACCTGAAGAAGGACGAGGACGCTCTGAAGGTTATCGTTCAGGCAATCGAAGAGGCTGGCTACAAGCCGGGCGAGGACTTCATGATCGCGATCGACGCGGCTTCCTCCGAGTGGTGGAACGACGAGGAGAAGTGCTATATCCAGCCGAAGTCCGGCAAGAAGCTGACCCAGAAGCAGCTGGTTAAGATGTGGAAGAACTTCGCTGAGAAGTACCCGATCATCTCCCTCGAGGACGGCATGGCTGAGGAAGACTGGGAAGGCTGGGCTATGCTGACCAAGGCTCTGGGCGACAAGATCCAGCTGGTCGGCGACGACCTGTTCGTTACCAACACCGCTCGTCTGGCCAAGGGCATCGAGCTGGGCGTTGCTAACTCCATCCTGATCAAGGTTAACCAGATCGGCTCTCTGACCGAGACCCTGGACGCGATCCAGATGGCGAACCGCGCAGGCTACACCGCTGTCGTTTCTCACCGTTCCGGCGAGACCGAGGATGCTACCATCGCTGACATCGCTGTTGCTCTGAACGCAGGCCAGATCAAGACCGGCGCTCCGTCCCGTACCGACCGCGTTGCGAAGTACAATCAGCTGCTCCGCATCGAGGAAGAGCTGGGCGAGGACGTTGCACAGTTCCTCGGCAAGAAGGCTTTCTTCAACCTCAAGAACAAGTAATTTTTTACAGCTTGTAAAAAATGATAAAAAGCAGGACGTCTCCCTTATCGGAGGCGTTCTGCATTTTTCTGATACTGGGAAAAATAACGAGAATATTCCTGTGAGAAAAAATTATTTTTCTCGCGGGATGCTCTTGTGAAATGGTTGTTGTTGAAGGTCGGAAAAGGTCAAGATTTTTTGCGGTATGTACGGTTGATGCGCAGAAAAGACCAAGGAAAATGGTAAAAGAGCATGCAGAAAATGGAGATAAAAAATTCTCATCCTGCCTGCCGGAGCCGAATTGCCATAAAATGCGGTTGACGGCTGATACGGTTTGTGATAAGATGCGGACAATAAAAATTGCCTGTCCGAGACAAAGCAATTTACAATTTCATTTCTATTTCCAAAACAGCCCTCCGCACGGTATTGCACTGTGCGGAGGGCTGTTTTCAGCCGGAATAACCGGCTTTCCATCTCTGGAGGGCAAGACTTGCGTTTTTATAGCTGACGTCTGCGGTCGGCGTCCCGGCCGGGACGCCGAGCACAGCTGCATCCGCCTTCTGCACATAGCCGGTGGTCTTCCAGCGCGCGAGCGCACGCTCATATGCCTCTGCCTCAGCGGCATTGCGCAGCTTGGTGAGGGCGGCGCTCTGCTCGGCGCGGGCGTTTTCGGCGTTCAGCTCATAATTCCGGTAGGCGAGCGTCGGCGTGCCGTCGAGAAAGCCGGTCAGACCGGCCATGGACAGGCTGTAATCGCGCTCGGCGTTATACTGGCTGAGCAGGGTCTGCGCCTGCGACAGGGCGGCGCTTTCCGCGGCGCTCTCATAGCCGCTCCGTGCGCTTGCTTCACTGGCTGCTGCGGCGGTCTCGGCGGCGGAACGGGCGGCAAGGCGGCTCTGAGAGAGCGAATTCAGATCACCGCGGTACTGGTTGTCGACCGCGATGCGGCTGCTTTCCGCCATGCCGCTTGTCGCGGCGCCGGTCTTTGCGCCCATGTTCAGACCGAGCAGCGCGAGCTTTTCCTCGTTGCGCAGCGCGGACTGACGGGCGCTGATGCCGGCCTGACGCACTGCAGAGGCGTAGTCGCTGTCGATGGAGGAGAGATTTGCATCGAGCTGCTGGCGGATGCGGGTCCGCGCGGCCTCGAAGCGCTCGAGACGTGCCTTTTCGGCCGCATCATACAGCGAGCTGACGCGCTCTGCGTTCTCCTGCGCCGCTTTGGAGGCCGAGGAGGCGGACGCGACATAGTACGGGCGGTAGCCCTTCGTCCAGGTCGAGACCGCGCTGTTGTCCGCGACCCTGCCGGTCAGACCCTCTGCGTCGATCTTGTTCTGTCGCTCGGCGAGCAGGCGGTCGCGTTCGGCCTTGCTCGTCGAGTTGGCGATGGCTTCGGAATAGTCGAAGTTATCGCGGTAATTTTTGGCCATAGTTTGCTCCTTTCCTTGAGGCAATATCGCAAAGCGCCGCAGCCTTCATTGTGCGGTGCCGCCTCAGATGCTCCCGTTTTCCGTCCACCGCAGCGTGAGCGCGAGCAGTCCGAACGGCTCGCCCGCGCGGTCGTTGCCGATGCGCAGGGTGAACAGTGGCCGGTGATGGCGTCGGCGTCGGCTGCGCCAGCTGACCGCGCCCGGCATGCAGCGGAAGGACAGCCGCGCGAAATCCCAGCCGCGAAAGGCGAAAAGGTCGAGATTCCGCGAAATGCGGAAGGTTTCGCCGTCCTCATCGGTAAAGCAGAGCGCTGCGCTCGAGCGCGTGTACGGCATGAGTGTCGGGATGATGTCGCGGATTGTCTTGTACCGCGTCCAGTCGGAGAGCGAGAGCGTCGGCGTGCACCAGTAGGCGTCGATCGCCTCGCCGTCATCCGTGTAGGCGTCTGCATCCCCGGGAAGCGAAAAGCGGCACAGCCTGCCGTCGTTCGTCCCGAACCACAGACGGCCGCCGAGCACCGCGAGGCACTGTGCCGGGACATTCGTCCAGAAGAACCACGCCGGATAGCCGTCCTCCTCGTTCAGATGGCCGTCCGCGATGTAGACGTTTCCGCCCAGCGCGAGGTAGTAGCGCCCCTCGAATACCACCGCACAGGCGTTTTCCATCGCCTTTTCCTGTACAAGGCGCGGGCGGACGGATTCCGAGATCGAACGGATGGTGTTCTGCTCCGCGACCGCCGTGCCGTAAACGCCCATCACGCCCTGCGCGGACAGGAACAGCGGCACATCGTTCAGCATGGCGAAGGTGCGCGGCGCGACAGCGCCCTCGCCTTGTGCGCCCTGCCGCAGGGTGAAGTAGGATGTGCCGTCCTCGGTCATGACGAAGGTGCGCGCAAAGCTCGTCACCTCCTGTGCACCGCCGGTCTTGACGATGATCTGGCTTTCGTACTGCTTGAGGTAGCCCGCGATGGCGCTCGCCTCGGTGCCCATGCGCGCAAAGCCAGTATCGGGGAAATAGGTGGGATCGTATAGTCCGCTCTGCCAGTCGCAGTGCGGCTCGTCGGGATTGCCCGCAAGGAAAACGCGCGTGTCGTTCTTGCCGCCGTAAAGACCGGCGATGCGGCATCTGTTGATGGTGTTCGCCGCGCCCGGAACGGTCTTGCTGAAGGCAATGCTGACGTTGTCGCGTCCCTGTCCGTCAGCCGGGGCGGAGGCGAGCGCGACCGTACCGGCATCGTAATCGACAGACGCGATAGCCACCTCGGTGCCGTCGACCGCAGCGGTGAGCGGCACGCGGTCAAGCTCTCGCGCATCCAGATGAAATTCTGTACTTTTTCCGTCTCCGACAAAGGTATTGATGCGCTTTCCGGTCAGCAGATTGACCGCCTCGAGACTCGCGCCGCCGCCCGCGGGAGGGGCGGAAACGGTGGTCGTCGGCACATAGGCGATGCTCTGCACGCGGACAGCCTCCCATGCGCCGCCCTCGCCGCGGCGGACTGCGCGAAAACGCGCCCCGTCGAGCAGATAAAGCACGCCGTTCATGGTAAACGCCTGCGAGAACGCGCCGTTCATGTCGCGGCAGAGCACGGTCTGCCCGCCGTTCTCCGCCCGGAAATACAGGTCTGCACCGGTGTGGATGAACGCGCCTGCACCGTCGGGAGCGGAGAAAATACCGTAGACGGGCGCGTCATAGCGCTGCTGCACCTGCCAGCCGGTGCGCTTGACGAGAAAGTCGTTCCGGTCGCACACCAGATTCTGCAGGTCGGGGGAGCGCGTCAGCGAGACCTTGGTCGGATGGGAGCGGAAGTCCGCGCCGCCGAAGCGGCTGATGACAGTCTGGTGCTCGGTCTCGGTCGAGGGAAATCGGTATCCGCGCATCAGACCATCTCCTGTACGGCGGTGAACTGGGCCGGGCAGTGCAGCAGCAGACGCTCCGCGTATTCATCTGCCGCCCAGTTGAACTTCGCCTTGTCGTCATCTGCGCACAGCAGCGCCGCAAGACCGTAAGGCAGGCACTCGCGTGCGAGCCATTCGGGCGCCGGGAGCTCGTCCTCGAGCGCCTCCATGCGCGGCGGCACGGAAAATGCGGCTTCGCCCTGCTGAACGCGCTCTGCGTTGATCTCGCGCAGGCTGTTTGCGATCAGCTGATTTAACGCGCCGAGGGCGAACTGCGCGTAGTATTCGCTGCTGTCCGCGCCCGCGCCCATAATCGTCATCGCTGCACGGCAGCATTCGGTTCCGGTCATAGAAATTACCTCCTTCAAGGATTGGGGAAAGGGCGGAGAGCGGAAAAGCTCCGCTCTCCGGTTTCACAGCCGGCTCAGCCCTCCGCAACAGCGGACGGGTACTTGCCGCTCTCAGTCATGACCGCACGGATCTTGCAGCCGGTCTCGGCGGTCAGCGAAGTACCCGCAGCGTAGTCCTTCGCGGAATCGGAGTAACGCGGGTCCGAACCATCGAGCGTGTAGCGGATGCTGCCCGAACCGGTGATCTTGCCGCCGGAAATGACCGGCTTCGCGGAAACCAGACCGGTCGCAACGAGCGCGTACACGCCGCCGCACTTCGCGCCGAGAACATAGGCATCATAGTAGTGGCGGCCCTCGATGAGTGCGCCGGATACGCCGACCGGGTCCTCATGCACCTTCGCGTCCGCGATCTTGTACGGCATGAGCACCGCGTCCTTGTGCGCGACGAGGAAGTAGACGCCCTCCGGCAGGTAGCTCTTCGGCACGCGCACGACGTTCATGCCGAACACCTCGCCGCACACGCCCTTCGCGATGGACTGACGCGCGAGCACATCGACGCCGGAAAACTCGTCCGAGGTGCACACGAGCTTGTACATTTCGCTCGTCAGGTACAGATAGCGGTTGTCGTCCGGTACGAGCGCGTCATCGAGCGCCTGCGAAGCGTCCGCGATCTTACTGATGATGTCCGCACGGGTCGGCTTTTCGCTCTCCGCGATCGTGCCTGCCATGGTCACGAAGCGCTTGAAGGCGTACTTGTCGGCGGAGGGGGTGGACTTCTCGCTCAGCTGGAGGCGCAGCATGTCGGCGGCGTTCTTGACGAGGTTCTGGTCGAGGTTGTTGCCCTTGTCGATGGTGAGGGTAAACGCCTTGTCCTGCGTCATGGTCAGCTCCTGCACGACGTCCTGCATCTCGGCGACGTCGCCGTAGCGGGCGAGGCCGCCGTCGCGGTCATAATCGACCTCCTCGACGGTGATCGGGGTGTACACCTTGAGCGTCTTGACACCGGTCAGGTCGAACGTCTCGGCGGTCTTGCCCTTGATGAAGGACGAGCGGGTGAAAACCTCTGCGATCTGGTCGGAATACTTGCTTGCAAGATTGATTGCCATAGATAAAGTCTCCTTTTATAAATCGGTGGTGGATGTTCAGCGGCCTGTTATCTGCCGAGCAGGGCGAGCGTTACCGGGTCGATGCCGGCCGGTTCGCCGTCGGTCTGGGCGGTGCCGACAGCGGCGCGGCGGTTGCGGCGGTTCATCTCGAGCGCCGCCAGCTCGTCGCGCAGCTCCGCGATTTCCCACTTGCGGTAGGCGGAGACGAGCGAGCCTTCCTGCTGCGCCCATTCCCACACCTGCTGCGGAATGTCCTCGGGGCGGACGTCCGGATATTCCTCGACGAACGCCGCATAGATCTGGCCGTTCGGCAGGGCATTCGCCGCGCGGTTGCGGCGAACATAGGCGTTGTGCTTGGAAAGACCCTGCGCCGCTGCCTCGATCAGCTCGTCGAGCGTCAGCTCATGGATCTCGCCGTCCGCCTCGACCGGATAGGTGGTCTCGGACGCCATTTCGGGCGCTTCCGCCGCCGCAAACGGGTCGAGCGGGCGGTTTTCCTCGGGATTACGGTTCATCGGGTTGTGCATTTTTCGCTTCCTCCTTCTGTGTCTGTCGCTGCACACGGAGCGCGTGCAGCAGGTCGTGTTTGCCGCGTACCTGATAATCAGGCACGTTTTCCAGATAAACGAGCGGGTCGGAGATGACGCCGCTTTCGAGCAGATGGTCGTTGGTCATGGTCTGCATGGTCTCGGACCAGTAGCTTGCCGCGCCGACATCCACCTGAAGGCGCATATCCTGTCCGGCGAGGGTCGAGAAGTCAAAGCTCTGTCTGTCCGGCTCGCCGCCGTCCTCGTCGGGCAGCACGAGCGTGCGCACGCCGTAGTGCACGCCCATCATGTCGAGAAAAATGCGCGCCCAGTCCTCGGTGAAGCGGTAGAACTCCATTTTTGTCAGCTCGAGCGGCGCGGCGGTCGCACTCTGCACCGCGATGATCGCGGAGGTGTTGTCCGGGCGCACCGTGCCGAGCGAGGCCTCGCTCGCGCCCATCAGCTCCATCGTGTCGGTCATCATCTGCCGGAGCAGCTGCAATACCTGCGCGGAGATGTCGGGCGCGCGGAATGCCGCCGCGATGGCCTCATTCGGGTTGCCGCGCATGGCGATGGCCTTGCCGACGTCGTTCGACCAGCCGTTCGGGAAACGGGTCATATCGTAGACGATCTTCGGGAACGCCACCTGCTTGATGCACTGCACGTACATGGAATACAGCTTGTTGATGGCGATCTGGTTCGGAATGGCCTCGGTCAGAGGACTTTCGCCGTGGCACGAGCCGCGCACGCGGTTCCAGCACAGGTGCGTCACCGGATACAGACGATAGGGGAGCACCTTTTCACGCATCACGGTCGCGTTCCGCACGGTCTTGCAGAACGCGATGCCGCCCTCGACCCGGCGCATATGCAGCAGCACGGTCACGCGCTCCTCGCCGCCGTTCACGCGCCAGCGATGGTATTCGCCCGCATCATCGGCGCGGATGGCGCTGATCTCATCCTCGGAGATGCCGTTTTCTCTCGCCTCGCGCCGCACCTCATCCACATCGCGCCGCATGGCGATGATGATGTACGGCTGGCGCTGCACCTCGTCGCAGGCCGGGTTGCCGAAGCAGATGTTGGTCGAGTCGATGAGATCGACGGCAATATCGCCCTTGACGGCCTGTCCGGTCTCGAGCGCCGGGTCAAAATGAACGTAGAAGCAGGCGTCTCCGTCTACGCAGGCGTTCTTGAGCAGCGGCCGACCGAGCGCCTTGACGCCCGAGCGCTCGATGGCGGAGGCGAAGGCGCGCTCGAGCACATGGGCGATGCGGCGGCCCTCGCCGTTCATCTCGAACGGCGTAACGCGCACGGCCACATCATCCGACACAAGCATCGCCACGAACAGATTGACGCAGCGGCGCAGCACATTGAAGATCAGCGGATCGAGCGACTGCACGCGCAGCCCCTCCCACTGTCTGCCAAGGTAGAAGGCCTCGTTGCGGCGCACACGGTCGTACAGACCGATGGAGCGCTTGTAATCGCGATCGCGCTCATATCTGCGCCAGACCTCCGCAGGGGAACGGTCAAACTGCATTTTCTTCCTCCTCCTCCCGGCCGTAGGCCATCAGCGCCGCAATATCGCGGCTGAGCGCGTCATCGGGCGCGGCTTCCGCTGTGTTTTCGCGCGGCAGGCGCCGCGGCAGCGAAAGACCGCCCGACACCACCGCGCCGGTCAGCACGAGAAGGGCTGACGCGAGCGCATAGCATAAAACTTCCATGAAAAACCTCCTTGTCAAAAGCGCAGGAACTCTCCTACCTCGCAGTCATACGCTGTCGGGACGCTCGGGGCAGGCGGCTCGAAAACGGTCGCCGCGTAGCCGCGCAGTGCATCGGGTGCATGCGTCAGCTCGTGCGGCGTGTTCGCCGTGTCGGACGGATTGCGCCTGTCGTGCTGCAAAGCCGGCAGCGTGCGGATGAGATTGCGGCAGGTATTGAAGATCGTGAGCCGGGGCCGGGGCTCGCCGTCCATGTCGCGCCGCGGCGCGAGCAGCTCATGCAGCGCGAGCCAGCCGGCTACGCGCTCGTTGCTCGACTTCTCGAAGCTGAGGCCGCAGTCTGCGAACAGCTCGACCGCGCTCCTGCCGGTCTCCTGCCGCCGGTTCCACAGGTCGGGCGGCGCAAGCCGAACATCGATCTGTTCTCCGGACGCCTCGCAGGAGAGAATGCGCGCGGCGGCTTCAGAGATAATCAAACCTGGTTCATATAACTCTCTGTATACCACGCTGTGCCCGTCCGGACTCTGTGCGATCCACAGCGCCGCAAGCATATCCAGACCGTAGTCGATCGTCAGATAGCGCCGCCATTCGCGCGGAATCTCGTGCGGCGGCACGATATGCAGGGCGGGGGAGAACTCGGAGAAATACCGTCCCTCATCCAGCTCCCACACGCCGTCGAGCAGCGCGCGCCTGTCGTGCACGGAGAGCAGACGCAGCCGCTTTTCGTACCCGGCATCGGCCTTGCGCAGAAACGGATTGTCCGCGAGCCGCGCCGGGAGAAAAAGCCGCGTTTCGCCGTCGAACGCATGCACCTCGTCGGGCGGCATCGGATCGATGTAGCGGCTCTTGACCCACTGATGGCCGATGCCGCCGGGATTTGTGGTCGATTTGACCTGCTTGGGATACGGATTTGCGCCGCGGATGCGCGAGATGAGATAGGTGAACTGGCTTTCGGTGAAATGCGTCAGCTCGTCGAACCGGATCACATCGTACTCGGCGCTCTGGTATTTGGTCACGTCGCTCTCCGCGTCGCAGTAGCCGAACTCAAGCGTCGAGCCGTTGATGAAATCCCAGCGATGCTCGCTGACCTTGTAGCTCGCGACGCTCTGCGGATAGAGCCGCAAGGCCGCAGGAACGAGCGAACGCTCGAGCTCGGGCATGGTGCGGCGCAGCATGAGCTGCCGCGAGCCGGGATAAACGACCGCGAAACGCAGCGCATCGAGCAGCTGACCATGGCTCTTGCCGCCGCCTGCCGCGCCGCCGAACAGCGTTTCAAACGCCTCCGACCGCATGAATGCGGCCTGTCTCGGCGTCACGCGGAATTCGCAGCCTCGTCTACTACGCGGAATACGATCTCGATCGGCGCCTTGTCCTGCTCCTCGCCGAGCATCACGCCCTTTCCGACCGTCCGGTCGAGGATTTCCTTGATCGCGCTCAGACGGCTGTTCGCCGGAGCCTCCGAGTCGTCCGCGATCTCGTACAGCATCCGGATCAGTTCGTCCGGATCGCTTTTTTTCTGCACAATATCAACCACCTCCAGAAGAAAATGAATTCGGGAGAAGCCGGTCTGCCGTTCCGTCGTCCTCCTGTGAGTCATAGAATAGGAGCGGAGCGCGGATTTGTCAAGAACAAATGTTCGATTTTTGGGTCAAGGTCAAAAGATTGACCATTTTTTACAGAGACGCCGGTTTCTTGCGCCGCAGCTCTTGCAATTTATTGACCGCTGCGGTATTCTGATATAGTATGGAAAAATATCGTCGGGCCGCACACACATGCCCGGCTGAGGCGGCCGTCTGTCCGGCAGGCAGAACGCGCCGCATACAGAAAAAGGGGAAAGGCATATGAATAAAATCAAACTGATCGCGCTCGATCTCGACGGCACGGCGCTCACGCCGCAGAACAAGGTCGCGGAGACCACGACTGACGCCGTGCGCCGCGCGCGAGAGGCTGGGGTATATGTTGCGGTTTCGACCGGCCGCATCTGCGGCGAGGCGCGTGATTTTGCGGTCGATCTGGATGCAGATGATCTGATGGTCACGTCGGGCGGCGCGACGCTTTCGAGCATTTCGGGCGAGGGCTGCACGATGCGCATGTCCATGCCGTGGGAAGCGGCGGTCCGCGCGGCGGCGGCGGTCGAGCGCATCGGCATGATCGCCATGATCTACGTCGGTGAGACGCTGCTCATCACGCCCTACGACGACCTCGGCTTCGGCAGCTACAAGACCAACGAGGGCTATCTGACCTCGAAAAAGGTGGTCCCGTCGGTCGCTGAGTATATCGCTGACCATCATCTCTCGGTCGATAAGATCTTCGTGCGCAGTCAGGACTCGGTAACGCTGCTGCGCACGCGCGCCATTCTGGAGCAGATCCCGGGCATCCGCGTGATGAGCTCGGCGGCGGACAATCTGGAGGTCATCACCCCGGCCGCCGACAAGGGAACGGCGCTCGGCATGCTGTGCCGCGACATCGGCACCGATCTCGACCACGCCGCCGCCATCGGAGACAGCGAAAACGATTTCGAAATGCTGCGCGCGGTTGCGCTCCCCATCGCCATGGGCAACGCATCGGGCGAGGTCAAGGCGCTGTGCCGCTGGGAGACCGACACGAACGCCGAGGACGGCGTCGCGCACGCGATCGACCGCATCCTCGCGCACAATAAAGCGTGTGACGAACAGGCTGAAAACAGTGGAATTTGACACGTATTTATGATATAATTAACCTGTCTCAAATCGCTTTGAAATAGGAGAGTCTATATTTTGGCTGCAAGAAAAACCACAAAACCAAAATCGGAAACAAGCGCACCGCGCACGCGGAAAAAGGCGGAGCCGACACCCGAAGTACAGGAGAGCGCCGGACTGAGCCGCGCGGCATGGGGTGCGATCTGGGCGGGACTGGGCGTTCTGGCCCTTCTCGCGCTGCTGCCCATCGACGGCGCGCTGCTGCGCTGGCTGCACCGCTTCATCGGCGGCTTCATCGGCCGCGGCGGCCTGCTTCTGCCGTTTGCGCTGTTTGCGCTGAGCGCGCTGCTGTTCCTGCGGCCGAAGGGACCGGTTCGCCTACGCGGCGCGTGCATCGGCCTGCTGCCCGTCCTGTTCGGCGGCATCGTCCATGCCATCACCTGCGCGAACGAGTACGATTTTTCGATGAAAACCATACGGAATCTGCTGGAAACCGGCATGGAGAGCCATTCGGGCGGCCTGTTTTCGGGCATGCTGTACATCGTGCTCGAATGGGCGCTGTCGAGCGCGGGCGCACTGATCGTGCTGCTGCTGCTCACGTTCGCCGCGATCATGGTCGCCTGCCGCATTACCCCGATGATGCTCATCGACATGTTCCGTCCGCCCGAGTACGAATACGAGGACGAAGAGGAGCGCGCACGCTATGAAGAGCCGGTGCAGCTGCCGAACGTGCACGAGGTTGCGCGAGAGATCAACGCTGCGCATGCGCAGAAGCGCGAGGAGCGCCGCGCACGCCGTCAGGCCTCTGACTTTGACATCCCGATCGACAGCAATCCGCCCGGCGAGGATAAGCCCGGCGGCGCGATACCGCCCGTCTATCCGCCTCATGAGGAGGGCAAGCCGCTCGCGCCGGATGAATACCTGCGGGGCCTGAAAAAGCCGTGCGAGGAGAAGCGGGAAGAACAGCCGGACAGCATCATGGAGCTCGTGGCCAACCGCGCCGACGAGCCGGAGGATGAACCCGAAGTCGAGGCGGCGCCTGCAGAGCCTGCAAAGCCGGCCGCGAAGCCGAAAAAGGCCGAGGGCCTCTCGGAGGACGAGCAGGCGGCGATGAACGACGCGATGGACGAGAGCCAGAAGACTCCCGCGCCAGTCTACGCCTATCCGCCGATCGACCTGCTGACGCAGGGAAAGCACACCTCGGTCGCCGGTGCGGAGGCCGAGCTGCGCGAAAGCTCGGCATGCCTGCTCGATACGCTCGAGTCCTTCAATATCGACGCGCAGATCATCGGCATCGTGCGCGGCCCGTCCGTCACCCGTTTTGAGCTGACCATTCCGCGCGGCATCAAGATCTCGCGCGTTTCGGCGCTGTCCGATGATATCGCGCTCGCGCTCGGCGTGGAGAACGTGCGCATCGCGCCCATCCCGGACAAGATCTCGACCGTCGGCATCGAGGTGCCGAACAAGACGGTCAACACGGTCTTTATCCGCGAATGCATCGGCTCGAACGCCTTCGCGAACGCAAAGAGCCGCCTGTCCTTCGCCGTAGGCAAGGACATCACGGGCAGGCCGGTCATCGGCGACATCGCCAAGATGCCGCATATGCTGATCGCCGGTACGACCGGTTCCGGTAAATCGGTCTGCATCAACTCCATGCTGATCTCGCTGCTCTATAAATCGACCCCGGAGGAGGTCCGCCTCATCATGGTAGACCCGAAGATGGTCGAGCTGGGCAACTATAACGGCATCCCGCACCTGCTCATTCCGGTCGTGACCGACCCCAAGAAGGCGGCCGGTGCGCTCAACTGGGCAGTCGGCGAGATGGAACGCCGCTACAAGCTGTTCGCAGATCATCAGGTGCGCAATCTGGTCGGCTATAACGACCTCATGCGCGCGGAAAAGGCGAAGGCGGAGGCGGCCGCCGCAGAGGGTGAGACCGCGGCTGCCGAGCAGTATCAGGTGCTGCCGCAGATCGTCATCGTCATCGACGAGCTTGCCGATCTGATGATGGTCGCGGCGAAGGAGGTCGAGACCTCGATCTGCCGCATCGCGCAGAAGGCGCGCGCGGCAGGCATGCACCTGGTCGTTGCAACGCAGCGTCCGTCCTCGGACGTCATCACCGGCATCATGAAGGCGAACATCCCCTCGCGCATCGCGTTCGCGGTCGCGAGCCAGATCGAGTCGCGCATCATTCTGGATACCACCGGCGCGGAAAAGCTGATCGGTAAGGGTGATATGCTCTACGCGCCGCTCGGCGAGGGCAAGCCGCTGCGCGTGCAGGGCTGCTTCATCTCGAATGAGGAGATCGAAAGCGTCATCGAGAAGATCAAGGAGACCAGCACCGCTGAGTACAGCGAGGAGATCCTTGAGCATATCGAGCGTCAGGCGGAGCAGACCGACAGCAAGAGCGGCGGCTCGTCCGGCGACCCGGGCGAGGATGAGGACGAGATGATCGAAGAGGCGATCGACGTCATCATGGAAAGCCGTCAGGCGTCCACGTCCATGCTCCAACGCCGCCTCAAGCTCGGCTATTCGCGCGCCGCGCGCATCATCGACCAGATCGAGGAACGCGGCATCATCGGCCCGTTCGAGGGCTCCAAGCCGCGCCAGATCCTCATTTCGCGCGAGGAATGGCAGGAAATGAAGCTGAGAAGAAATATGCCGATCGAATAAAACAGACAAATAAAACGCAACAGTTTATCTATGGAGGGTTTTATCATGAAGAAGATCAATATCGCAGAGCAGTCCTTCAACCCGTTCGAGCTGATCGGCAAGGACTGGATGCTGATTTCCGCCGGCACGGCGGAAAAGTGGAACACGATGACTGCAAGCTGGGGCGGCGTCGGCGTGATGTGGGGCAAGCCGAGCGCGACCTGCTATATTCGCCAGTCCCGCTACACAAAGACCTTTGTCGACGACTCCGAGTTTTTCACGCTGACCGTGCTGAAGGACGGCTGCCGCGACGCGCTCAACCTTCTCGGCTCGAAGTCCGGCCGCGACATGGATAAGATGCACGAGAGCGGCCTGACGCCGGTCATGGTCGAGGGTCAGCCGACCTTCGAGGAGGCAAAGCTCGTCCTCATCTGCCGCAAGGCGTGCAAAACCTTTATCGGCCCGGACGACATGACCGCAGAGAACGTCGATAGATGGTACGGCGACCGCGATTATCACACCATGTACATCGGCGAGATCGTCGCAGCATACGAGGCGTAACCCCTGTGCGCCGAAAGGCGAAAAGCATTTCTATGGAGGCAATGTTCCTGTGAAAAAAAAGACTGCTCAGCCTGCTTTTGTCGGCGGCGCTGCTGTGCGGCGCGCTCCCGACCGCCTTCGCGGGCTACGAAAATTTCACACCCAAGACCACCTATACCGACGGGCGGTTTTCCGACGTTTCCTCGTCCGACTGGTTTTATGAGAACGTCCGCGCATCCTATGAGTATGACCTCATCAACGGCTACAACGACGGAAAATTTCACCCGAACGAGAACCTGACCATCGCGCAGGCGATCAAGCTGGCGGCGTGCCTCAACAGCCTGTACAGCAGCGGCACGGCGGACTTTGCGTCCTCGACGCCGTGGTATCAGACCTATGTGGACTACGCGCAGCGCAACGGCATCCTGACCCGGACGTTTGCAGATTATGACGCGCACGCGAGCCGCCGTGAATTTGCGGCCGTGCTGGCCGGGGCGCTCCCGCGCGGCGCGCTCCAGCCCATCAACAGTATCGCGGACGGCGCGATCCCGGATGTTCCCGCCTCGGCAGAGGACGCGGACGCGATCTATTTGCTCTACCGTGCCGGTGTGCTGACCGGCTCGAACGGCGGCCGGTTCAAGCCGGACGATACCATCCGCCGCAGCGAAGCGGCCGCCATCCTGACGCGCATGGCGGTGCCGAGCCTGCGACAGAAGGTCGAGATCAGCACGGGCGAGCAGCCGGAAAATGTGCTTTCGGCGAACGAGATCCTCGAGAAATGCGGCCCGGCGGTGTTCAAACTGACGAGCTATGATGCGCGCGGCAACCTGCTCGGCATGGGCAGCGGCGTGGTGCTCTCCGCAAACGGCGACGCCGTCACCTGCGGCCATCTGGTCAACGGCGTGGCGCGTCTCGTTGCGGAAATGGCGGACGGCAGCAAGCGCGAGGTCAGCATCTACGCGCTCGATGCAGACTCCGACATCGCGCATATCCGCGTCGTCGGCGTCGGTCTGCCGTATCTGGAGACCGCGGACAGCCCGTCCACGGGCGACATCGTGTACGCGCTCGGCTATCCGGGCGGCGGCGCGGAAAAGGTGACGGCGGGCAAGGTGCTCGACGATTCGAACGGGGACTATCTGGTCCCGATGATCGAGACGACCGCCTCGGTCGTCAGCGGCAATTCGGGCGGCGCGCTCATCGACGGGCAGGGGCCGCGCTGTTGCCGTCACGGTCAGCAGCCGCACCGGCGGCAGCAGCTCGTTCTCGGTGCCGCTCTCCGTCCTCGACAAGCTTCAGGGCAGCACGGCAGTTACCCCGGCGGAGTATTCGCGTACACACAAGCCGGACAGCAGCAGATGCTATGATAACCTGTATCCGGTGCCGGATTTCGGCGCGGTCAGCGGTGCGTCGCTGTTTGCGACCTTGCGCGACCGCGGCACGACCTGCTTCTACTACGCGCTGAGCGAGCTTCCCGACCTCGATCGTCAGCTGCTGCGCTACTATGCGGCGCTCGGCGAAAACACATTCTATCAGTTCAATGAAAGCTCGTTCACCTCGTCGGCAGGCTATCTGCTGTCGGTCAAGCTGTACGAAACCACATGGGAGGGCATCGGCGTCCTCGGCGTGTTCGTTTCGGGCATGCAGACGAGCTAAGCTGTCGCGAAACCACGGTTTCGCCGACAAGCTGTGTTCTGACAGCGCGGGACGCCGCAGAACACGGACGGAGAAAAGTTCCTATGCAGAAACTTTTCTCTCTCTCAGAGTATAAAAACCGAGGTACACGCCCCCGGTTTTTATGAATTTGCTTCGCAAATTCTATTCTATGCGCGCTTTCGCGCGGAACGGCGCGGTATAAACTTTCGCTATCGGAGGGCACAGGAAACTGGGCCCTCTTTTCTTGTCTTTACAATCGGTTCTTTCCTGTGCTATAATGATAAAAAGCTGAAAAAAAGAAGTTCAGGATTGTGCATGATACACAAAGGAGTGACCGCTATGACAAACCGCATGTTCGGCAATTCGCAGATTCTTGCCTGGCTGCAATATTATTCGGATAATACGCAGATCGACCTCGAAAAGGTGAAGATCCTCGATATTACGCGCAAAAATAAAAACCTGATCCCGACGGTCGAGTCGAACGACGCGGTTCTCGTGTTCACCGAGGCAGGTCACGCAGACATCTTTTACCGCATGTGGAGCGCCGGTCTGGGCGAGTGCGACGTCTGGTACAACACCGGCTCCGAGCCGTCCGGTCCGATCGAGCACAGCAAGCTCAAGAACATGATCGACCGCGGCATCAACGCCTCTGCGGCCATGCTCGTGCTCAATCCGAATGCGCGCTCGACCTATAAGATCGGCATGCACAACACGAGCTTCTCGCGCGGCTCCATCCGCTACGTCGGCAGCGAGATCCGCGCGGTCATCCTCAACAAGATGCACATGGCGTCCGACGACACGGTCTGCATCATTTCGGGCGAGTCCATCGCGGTCGAGGCCGCGCTCATCGCGGGCGAGGGAACGGTCATCGCGGTCGAGTACAGCGGAAACGACCGCCGCACGATGGAGGAGAATATCGAGCAGTTCGGCCTGAACAACATCACGATCATCGACCATGTGGACGATGAGAGCATGAAGGAGCTGCCGGTTCCCTCGATCTCCATGCTCGTCGCGAGCGCGAGCATGGAGCAGGAGATCGCCTGCCTGCTGCGCCTCAATCCGCACATGGAGTTCGTGATCTACACGCTCGACTTCCGCTGCGCCGCAGCGCTGCCCGACCTGTTCGCGAAGCTCGGCATCGGCGAGACCGAGGTCATTCAGATCACGGTTTCCAGAATGAACGCCAAGCATAATTTTACAGCCGAGCCTGCGCCGTGGCTCATTACGGGGCGTGGCGGAGTTTGATAGTGTCCGCCGCACAAAAACATCTGTTTTTGTGCGAAATGACGATTGACAGCGGACAGACATTTCCCTATAATAAGTGACAGTAGGACGCAGAACGGCGAAAAATGCCGAAAACCGCGTTCTGCGCACAATTTCATCCATGAAAGATGATGATGGAGACAGTACGTTCCGATGACCGAACGCGAAGCGAGCCGGGGTATGGTGAAAGCCCGGTGCAAGTAGGACGGGACCGAATATCACTCCGGAGTTGCAGCCCGAACCCTTCCCGTCGGGAAACAGTAGGTGCTGACGGCAGCTTTGCCGTTATAAAAGCCGCGTATGTCGGTACGCAGTAACGGGTGGTCAAACGAATGGCTGATGATCGAGCTTTCGTCCCTTTACGGGGATGAAGGCTCGTTTTTTGCCCTTCCGGCAAAAAGCACAAGAAGGATACAGGAGGAAACAGCATGAAGAACATGGTCGAGATCCGCTGGCACGGCCGCGGCGGTCAGGGCGCAAAGACCGCCTGCCTGCTGCTCGCGGACGCGGCGTTCGCGTCGGGCAAATATGTGCAGGGCTTTCCGGAGTACGGTCCGGAGCGCATGGGCGCACCGATCACCGCCTACAACCGCATTTCTGACGAGAGATGCACCATTCATTCCAACATCTACAACCCGGATTACGTCGTTGTCGTTGACGAGACGCTGCTCCAGTCGGTAGACGTCACGCATGGTCTGAACCCGGAGGGCGCGATCGTCATCAACACCCATAAGTCCCCGGATGAGGTTCGTCCGCTGCTGCGCGGCTACGAGGGCAGGGTATACACTCTCGACGCCCGTGCGATTTCCGAGCGTACCCTCGGCAAATACTTCCCGAACACCCCGATGCTCGCCGCCATCGTCAAGGTCAGCGGTGTGCTCGACCCGTGGCGCTTTGTTTCCGACATGGAAACCTCGTTCAAGCATAAGTTTGCGACCAAGCCGCAGGTTATCGCAGGTAATATGGAATGTCTGACCCAGTCGCTCAAGGAGGTGCGCGGATAATGGCCAAGTGTGCAAAGGATATCAATGAACAGTCCCCGTGGCAGGAGCTGACCACGGGCGGCGAAATCTACGAGGGCGGCACCGCCCGCATGACCATCACCGGTGAGTGGCGCGCGAACATCCCGGTCTGGGACCCGCAGAAGTGCAAGCAGTGCCTGCTGTGCGCACCGTTCTGCCCGGACGCTTCCATTCCGGTAACGGACGGCAGGCGCGGCGAATTTGACTTCGACCACTGCAAGGGCTGCGGCATCTGCTGGAAGGTGTGCCCCTTCGGCGCGATCGATTTTGTAAAGGAGGAAAAGTGATGAGCATTCGTGAGCGTATTTCGGGCAATGAAGCAGTTGCCTACGCAATGCGTCAGATCAACCCGGACGTATTTGCGGCTTTCCCGATCACTCCCTCTACCGAAATTCCGCAGTATTTTGCGCAGTATGTCGCAAACGGTCAGGTAGACACCGAGTACGTCACGGTCGAGTCCGAGCATTCCTCCATGTCCACCTGCATCGGTGCGGAGGCGGCAGGCTGCCGCGCGGTAACGGCTACTTCCTCGTGCGGCCTCGCGTTCATGTACGAGCTGCTGTACGTTGCGTCGTCCTCCCGTCTGCCGATCACGCTTGCGTGCGTCAACCGTGCGCTGACCGGCCCGATCAACATCAACAACGACCATTCCGACTCCATGGGCGCGCGCGATGCCGGTTGGATTCAGCTGTACGCCGAGAATAATCAGGAGGCCTATGACAACTACCTTCAGGCGATGCGCATCGCGGAGACACCGGACGTCCGCCTGCCGATCATGGTCTGCCAGGACGGCTTCATCACCTCGCACGCAGTCGAGAACATCGAGCTCGAGGAGGATGAGGCGGTCAAGAAATTCGTCGGCGAGTACAACCCCGAGCACGCCCTCATCGGCCGCGACACGCCGCTCGCTGTCGGCCCGTACGACGTTTCTCCGTACTACATGGAGCACAAGGTGCAGCAGGCCGAGGCGATGAAGAACGCCAAGAAGGCCATTCTGGACGTTGCGGCGGATTTCGAAAAGACCTTCGGACGCAAGTACGGCTTCTTCGAGGAGTACCGCATGGAGGACGCGGAGGTCGCTATCGTGCTCATCGGCTCGACCGCAGGCACCGCCAAGGCGTGCATCGACCAGCTCCGCGCCGCAGGCCGCAAGGTCGGTCTCATCAAGCTGCGCGTGTTCCGTCCGTTCCCGGGCGAGGAGCTCGCCGCGGCGCTCAGCCATGTCAAGGCTGTCGCCGTCATGGACAAGAGCGAGGGCTTCTCCGCGTGCGGCGGCCCGATCTACGCCGAGACCTGCGCGGCGTGCTACGCGCTCGAAAACCGCCCGATCATGGTCAATATCGTCTACGGTCTGGGCGGCCGCGACGTTGCGACCGGCGACATCGCAAAGGTCTTTGACCATCTGTTCCTGCTTGTCAACAACGGCGGTCAGGGTCCGAAGTATATCCACATGGGTCAGCGCAGCAGCGCACCGGAGGTGTTCTGAAATGGCATATAATCACAAGGTTGAACTTTCCAAGCCGGAGCGTTTCGTCGGCGGCCACCGTCTGTGTGCCGGCTGCGGCGCGGGTCTGGTCTGCCGCGGCATGATGCGCGCGCTCGACGAGGGCGACAAAGCGGTCGTCTGCAACGCGACCTCCTGCCTCGAGGTTTCCTCGTTCCTGTATCCGTTCACCGCGTGGGAGGACTCCTACATCCACTCCGCTTTCGAGAACGCAGCGGCGACCTGCGGCGGTGTTGAGGCGGCGTACAACGTTATGAAGCGCCGCGGCAAGATCGACGATACCTACAAGTTCCTCGCCATCGGCGGCGACGGCGGCACCTACGACATCGGCTTCCAGTCGCTCTCCGGCGCGATGGAGCGCGGTCACGACATGGTGTACTTCTGCTACGACAACGAGGCGTACATGAACACCGGCATTCAGCGCTCGTCCTCGACGCCGCGCTTCGCCAGCGCGACCACCACGCCGTCTGGCTCCTGCTCGGTCGGCAAGAAGCAGAACAAGAAGGACCTGACCGAGATCATGGCGGCGCACAACATCCCGTATGTTGCCCAGACCACCTTTCTCGGCAACTTCAAGGACTTCCACGAAAAAGCGCACCGCGCGATCTACACTGAAGGTCCGGCGTTCGTCAACGTCATGTCTCCGTGTCCGCGCGGCTGGCAGTATCCGACCGAGATGCTCCCCGAGATCTGCAAAATGGCAGTCGAGACCTGCGTCTGGCCGCTGTACGAGATCATCGACGGCGAATGGCATCTGAACTACATGCCGAAGAAAAAGCTGCCGGTCGAGGAGTTCATGAAGCTCCAGGGTCGCTTCAAGCACTGCTTCAAGCCGGGCAACGAGTGGACCATCGAGGCTGCACAGCAGTATGTAGACGAAGTGGGAAAAGCTCCTCGCACGCTGCGGAAAGTAAGCTGTCGGGAAACTGAATGCACGCTGCCGCGCGACAGCTGTTTTGCATGAAAATAAATTTTATAGACAATAGAAAGACCACAGTCAGCACATGACTGTGGTCTTTTGCTGTTCTGAAATTAGAGCATGGCGCTTTCCGTTTTCGCGCCGGGACAGATGGTGCGGACGAAGCCGGAAAGCGTTTCGAGCGCGTCCTCGATGAGCGCCGGGGCGATATCCGGCGTCCCGAACACCGGGTAGAACACATGACGGCTGTCCGGATGGACACAGGTGCGGCTGTCCGCGCCCGCAATCATGCTGAAAATGATGCCGGTATCGTCGCGGCCGCAGATATCGTTCGGATAGGTATGCGTGCTGTCGCCCCGCATGCCGTCAAACGGCAGCTTCGCGTCCGGCGTGAAGATGGTCAGCGGGCCGTCGATGCGGTCGATGTCGTGTGTGCCGGACAGGACGAACGTCGTAAGCTCGAGCAGGAACGGCACCGCCGTCACCGGGTCCTCCTCCGGGAAGGGACGACCCTTGAACATCACGGTCTCGAACTGCTGCATGACCGGATAGGTCTTTTTGAACTTGCGGAAAAAGCGGAAATAGGGGTTTTCACCGAACACGGCCTTGCGGTCGTAATCCGCGTATCTCTCGCGGAGCGCCGCGAGCTCGCGCTCGACGAGCGCATGGAGCGCGGCTCTGCCGCAGCCCTCCACCGGATACTTTACCTCGAGAATGCCGAGCGGGATGCCGCGCGAAGCAAAGCTCTGGTCCTTGCCGATGTCAAACATGGAACGCTTTCCTTTCTCACTTCATTGGCTCGTAAAACTGGTCGAGCAGCTGACCGATGGTCTGATGATCGGCGATCTTGCCGGTAACCGCATCATAATAATAGTACATATTGCCGTCCTGGTCGGCAAAGAGATAGGTGCCGAGCGGACATATATCACGGTTGCCGTCCGTCCATCCGATATACTGATAGCCTTCCGCCTCGCCGACGACGCGGATCTGGCTGACGCTCAGCGGGTGCATCACGACCGAAAGACCGACGATCGCGATCAGGTACGAGCAGTACAGCAGGATCACGACGTAAGCGGAATCACAGCCCTTCGGCGGATGGAGCATGGACTCAAGACCGAGGATTTTCACAACACAACCAAATACAAGCATGATAATGATGACCCAGAACCAGACCTCGCAGAGCGGATTATATCCCAGCACGAGCATGAGATAGATGAGGCCGCCGCAGCCGAAGGTGACGATCACCTGACTCAGACGGTTCAATTCCGCCCCCTCGCGTCTTGCCGCAAAGCGCGACGCGAACAGGATGACAGGTGCATAGAGCCACAGGAAAATGCGGCTGTCGCCAAGCGCGCCGCCAAAGTCTATATAAAAGTAAGTACCGATGAGGCTCACCACGAGCCACACGACAAGCGCTGCGATCGTAAACGTTCTTTTTGCATCTTTTTTTCTTTTCCATTTCTATATTCTCCCCTGAAAAAAGGCAAACGGGCAGAGCCATGCGGCTCTACCCGTTCCACCACACACCGCATGGTGTGAGCTATGCGATTGTAAGATTAAGCCTCAGCCTTGATCTTCTTCAGCTTTGCAAAGCGCGGCAGGCCGGACTGCTTCGGGCCAACGTTCTCGCCCTCGATGAGCGGCAGAGCGTAGTCAACAAATGCCTGAGTAACGCCGTTGCCTTCCTCGTTGATCCAGTCGCGCGGAACCTTCTTCTCGGTGTTCGCAACTTCAGAAAGCGGGAGCAGCTCGATCTCGCACTTGTAGCCGTTCTCGTCGCGGGTGCACTTGAAGCCCGGCATGTAGTCGGTCTTGCCTGCAACTGCGTTCTCAACAGCAGCCTTGCCGGACATGTAGGACTCGTCTACGTCGGTCTTGGAAGCGCAGTGTGCAGCGCAGCGCTGGAGCAGACTGAGCTCGATGCCGCGGACCTTGCAGCCCAGCTCGTTCTTTACGGTGTCTGCCAGCATGGAAGCCAGACCGCCGAGCTGTGCATGGCCGAAGCCGTCGGTAGCAGAGGTCTTAGCCTCGGATACGAAGGAGCCGTCAGCGTAGTGGATGCCCTCGGATACAGCAACGAGGCAGTTGCCCTTCTCGTCGTAGATCTTCTTGACGTCAGCCAGGAACTTCTTCATGTCGAAGTCGGTCTCCGGCAGGTAAACCAGATCCGGACCCGCGCCCATAGCGGTAGCCAGACCAGCCGCGCCGGCCAGCCAGCCAGCGTGACGGCCCATGATCTCTACGACGCAGACCATGCCGGTGTCGTATACACGAGCGTCCTGATAGATCTCCATGCAGGAGGTAGCGATGTACTTGGCTGCGGAAGCGAAGCCCGGGCAGTGGTCGGTGCCGAACAGGTCGTTGTCGATGGTCTTCGGAATGCCCATGACGCGGCACTCGTAGCCGGACTTCATCATATACTTGGAGACCTTGTTGCAGGTATCCATCGAGTCGTTGCCGCCGTTGTAGAAGAAGTAGCGGATGTCGTACTTCTTGAAGATTTCAAGAATGCGCTTGTAATCGGTATCGTCTACGTCCGGATCAGCCAGCTTGTAGCGGCAGGAGCCCAGTGCAGAGGACGGGGTGTAGCGCAGAAGAGCCAGCTCGTCGCGGTCTTCCTTGTCGATATCATACAGATCGTCGTTCAGCAGACCCTTGATGCCGTGTGCCATGCCGAATACGCGGGTGATGGACGGGTTGTCCAGCGCTGCCTCCAGCGCACCCAGAACAGAAGAGTTGATTACGGAAGTCGGGCCGCCCGACTGACCGATGACGCAAGCGCCTTTCAGTTCGCTCATAATGATAAACCTCCTAACAAATTAAAACACAGAGATATCTCGCTGCATTTTCTTACGTATAAAGAGTACCATATAACGTGAAAAAAATCAATCGTTATCCGAAGTTTTCGGCAGTTTTCACGATTTTATGTAGAGCTGCGGAAAAAAGACAGGATTTTTTGATATACACTTGATTTTACCGGGGTAACTGATAAAATAAAAGCAGAATTTTTAAGATTCAGCTTTTATCAGAAAGGAAGTTTTCCCATGCCTTTAGTTACTACTACTGAGATGTTCAAGAAGGCTTATGACGGCGGCTACGCTGTCGGCGCTTTCAACGTGAACAACATGGAGATCGTTCAGGGTATCACCGAGGCTTGCCAGGAGCAGCACGCTCCTGTCGTTCTTCAGGTATCCAAGGGCGCACGCGCTTATGCGAACCACACCTACCTCGTAAAGATGGTAGAGGCAGCTGTTATCGAGTGCCCGGATATTCCGATCGCTCTGCATCTGGACCACGGCCCGGACTTCGAGACCTGCAAGTCCTGCATCGACGGCGGCTTCACCTCCGTCATGATCGACTGCTCCTCCCGTCCGTTCGACGAGAACGTCGAGGAGACCAAGAAGGTCGTAGAGTACGCTCACGCTCACGGCGTTGTCGTTGAGGCTGAGCTCGGCACCCTCGCTGGCGTAGAGGATGACGTTAAGGTGTCCGCTGCGGATTCCTCCTACACCCATCCGGAAGAGGTTGAGGAGTTCGTCACCCGCACTGGATGCGACTCGCTGGCAATTGCGATCGGCACCAGCCACGGCGCTTACAAGTTCACCCCGGAGCAGTGCACCCGCAACGAGCAGGGCATCCTCGTTCCGCCTCCGCTGCGTTTCGACGTACTCGAGGAAGTTTCCAAGCGTCTGCCGGGCTTCCCGATCGTACTCCACGGTTCCTCCTCGGTTCCGCAGGATTTCGTCCAGATGATCAACGCGCATGGCGGCAAGATGCCGGATGCGATCGGTATTCCGGAGGAGGAGCTCCGCCATGCCGCACAGCTTTCCGTCTGCAAGATCAATATCGATTCCGATATCCGTCTGGCGATTACCGCTACCATCCGCGAGTACTTTGACGCGCATCCGGATCACTTCGATCCCCGCCAGTACCTCAAGCCTGCGCGCCAGGCTGTCAAGGACATGGTCACCCACAAGCTGATCAACGTTCTGGGCTGCAACGGCAAGGCTTAATCTGCTGAACTGAAAGCTGAAAAGACCTCCCGATATGGGAGGTCTTTTTTTGCTGGCGCACAGCCGCGCGCATGAACAGCGTTTGCTGTGCAAATGAAAAAACCAGGGACATACGCCCTGGTTTTTTCGTTAAGATGGAGAACTGCTGTCTCAAAGCTTATTCAGCCTTGGTCTCAGCGTCCTTGGTCTTGAGCACGAGCTTGTCGTTCTCGACATCGAGTACGACCTCGCTGCCCTTGCTGATCCTGCCCTCGAGGGACTCCTCAGCGACAAGGTCCTCGACCTCGCTGGTGACGGCGCGGCGCAGCGGACGCGCACCGTAAAGCGGATCGAAGCCGGCCTTTGCGAGGTGCTTCTTTGCAGCCTCGGTCCAGGTCATGCTGATCTCCATGTCCTTCATGCGTTCAGCGACCTTGCGCAGCATGCCGTCCGCGATCTGGGCGATCTCGTCCTCGTTCAGACGGTTGAATACGATGATGTCGTCGATACGGTTGAGGAACTCCGGACGAACCGCGTTCTTCAGCTCGCCCATGACATCCTCCTTGATCTGCTCAAAGGTGCGCTCAGCAGCGTCCTCCGGCTTGCCGTCGGCGAAGCCGAGCGACTTGCGGCCGGCGCCGGTGATCTTCTGTGCGCCGATGTTGGAGGTCATGATGATGATGGTGTTCTTGAAATCCACATGGCGGCCCTGACCGTCGGTCAGGATGCCGTCCTCAAGGATTTGCAGCAGGATGTTGAACACATCCGGGTGCGCCTTCTCGATCTCATCGAACAGGACGACCGAGTACGGATGACGGCGGACCTTTTCGGAAAGCTGGCCGCCCTCATCGTAGCCGACATATCCCGGAGGCGAACCGATCATACGGGAAACGGCGTGCTTTTCCATGTATTCGGACATATCGATACGGATCAGCGCGTTCTCGTCGCCGAACATCGCTTCTGCCAGCGCCTTGCTCAGCTCGGTCTTGCCGACGCCGGTAGGACCGAGGAACAGGAACGAACCGATCGGGCGCTTCGGGTCACGTAGGCCGACACGACTGCGGCGGATGGCCTTGGAAACCGCGGTGACGGCTTCGCTCTGGCCGATGACGCGCTTGTGCAGCGTATCCTCGAGGTGCAGCAGGCGCTGACCCTCGTCCTCGGTCAGCTGAGCGACCGGAACGCCGGTCCAGCCGGAGATAACGGCTGCAATGTCGTCCTCGGTGACAGCACCGTGGGACTTGGTCTGCTGGTCAGCCCACTCCTTCTTGCGAGCCTCCAGAGCCTCGCGCTTGGATTTCTCTTCGTCGCGCAGCTTGGCAGCGTTCTCGTAGTCCTGACCCTTGACAGCCTCTTCCTTCTTCGCAGCAACGGCTGCGATCTCGTCCTCAAGCTGCTTGAGGTCCGGGGGAGCGGTCAGCGTGGACAGGCGGACGCGGGAGCAGGCCTCGTCGATGACGTCGATCGCCTTATCCGGCAGATAGCGGCCGGTGACGTAGCGAACGGACAGCTTGACAGCGGCATCGATCGCCTCGTCCGGTATCTTGATGCGGTGATGCGCTTCATACTTGTCGCGCAGACCCTTCAGAATCTCGACGGCGTCCTCAGCGGACGGCTCGCCGACCTGTACCGGCTGGAAACGACGCTCGAGTGCAGCGTCCTTCTCGATGTTCTTGCGGTACTCATCGAGCGTGGTCGCGCCGATGACCTGCACCTCGCCGCGGCTCAGAGCCGGCTTGAGGATGTTGGCCGCGTCCGCCGCGCCCTCGGCGGCGCCCGCGCCCATCAGCATGTGCATCTCATCGACAAACAGGATGGTGTCTTTCTTGGCGGTCAGCTCCTCGATAACCTTTTTGATGCGCTCCTCGAACTCGCCGCGGTACTTGGTGCCTGCGATCATGCCGGTCAGATCGAGCGAGATGATACGCTTGCCCTTCAGCGTCTCCGGGACATCGCCGGAAACGATCTTCTGAGCAAGACCTTCGACAACGGCGGTCTTGCCAACGCCCGGATCGCCAATCAACGCCGGATTATTTTTGGTGCGGCGGGACAGGATCTGGATCACGCGCTGGATTTCCTTGGCGCGGCCGATGACCGGATCGAGCTTGCCCTCCTTGGCTGCGGCGGTCAGGTCGCGGCCGAACTGGGCGAGCGCATCCTTGCTGTCAGCGCCGCCTGCGGAGGCGCCGGTCTCGGCGGAAACGCCGTCCTGTGCGCCGCCGAGCGCCTCGTTCAGCTTGCGAACAAGGATCTCCGGGGTGATTTTCAGATTTGCCAGTGCGGTCAGCGCGACGTTCTGGCCTTCGCGCAGGATGCCGAGCAGCAGATGCTCGGTGCCGACATAGCCGGTGCCCATCTCGTTCGCGGACTGTACGGACAGCTCGATGATGCGCTTGGTGCGCGGCGTCATGCCCTGCGGGGCGGCAGCGTCGGGCGTGCCGCGGCCGGACAGCTCCTCGATCTGCTTAACGAGTGCATCGTCGGTCACGCCCGCGGCAGCAAGCGCCTTGGCGGCCGGGCCGCCGCCCTCACGCAGCAGGCCGAGCAGCAGATGCTCCGAGCCGATGTAGCTGTGGCCGAACGATGCGGCCGCTTCCTGTGCAAGAGTCAGTGCCTGACGGGCACGCTCGGTAAAACGATTCTGATAGAACATAAATTAACACTCCTTTCAGAGTAGAAAGATATCTTGATTTGGGATAAAACGTCCCTGTGAAAGCAGAAATCAGTTGAACTGAATGCTCTTTGCCGCTTCACGCAGCATTTCCGCACGCTTCCTGTCGCGGTCCTGCGGCGCGCCGGTCAGCATGGCCGGGCGGATATGCTCCTCGAGCGAGTACAGCTTCTGTGCGTCCATGCCGGACAGGAAGCCCATCTGCAAGCCGATGAGCACATTCGAGATGCACTCGACCGCTTCGCTGCTCTCGATGAGGTAGGCGCTTCTGAGTGTGCCGGCCGCGCGGTAGATCTGGTCGCGCAGCGCCGGTTCATTCTGGCTGCGCACCTGTTCGCGTGCCTTCTTTTCGGCGTCGATGATGGTGGTAGCCGTTTCTACCAGCTTGTCGGTCAGCTCTGCGGCAGACGCACCGAGGGTGATCTGATTGGAGACCTGATAGAAGCCGCCGACAGCCTGCGAGCCTTCGCCGTAGGTGCCGCGCACCGCACAGCCGCGGCTGCCTGCGTAGCCGATGATGCGGTCCATCTGGCCGGTCGCGGTCAGCATGGGCAGATGCAGCATGATGGACGCGCGCAGGCCGGTGCCGATGTTGGTCGGGCAGGCGGTCAGATAGCCGAGGCGCTCGTCATACGCGAACGGCAGCGCCGATTCGATGAGCGACGCAACGCGGTTTGCCGTCTCGAGGCATTCCTTCGGGCAAAGGCCGGTGCCGATGACCTGCAAACGGAGGTGATCCTCCTCGCCGATCATGATGGACACGCCGCCGTCCTTAGAAACGATCAGCCAGCCGCCGTTCTGCGCGAGCTCCGGGGAAATCAGGTGCTCCTCGACCAGACGGGACGCTTCGGTCGAGCGGGGGATGATCTGCTTCTTCTCAAATTCCGGACCGATGGTCGGATTTTCCTTCAGCGCGGCGAAAACCTTATCAGCGATCTCGCTGTGCTGCTGTTCGGTCAGACGGAACGGATAACCTTTTATATTTCGTGCAAGGCGCACACGGCTGGATGCTGCCAGACCGGTGAAGCCGCCGTGAATCTCAAACATACTCATTTCTGTTCGCCCTCCATTCTGCGGATCTCATCGCGCAGGCTTGCTGCGCGCTCGTAATCTTCGCTTTCGACAGCCGCCTTCAGCTGCGCCTTGAGGTCAGCGACCGGATCGGCCTTCGGCTGTTCGGGCGCCGCCGGTGCGGTGCCGATATGGCGCGTCGCGCCGTGGATCTTCTGGACATACGGATTCAGAATATCCGCGAAGGTGGCATAGCAGTCCGGGCAGCCGACGCGGCCGGTGCGCCGCAGCTCGCTCTCGGTCATGCCGCAGGTCGGGCACTTGCGCTCGGTGCCGAGCAGGGTAGCGGTCGGAGCCGCTTCGCCCAGCATATCGTTCCACAGGCTGCCGAAGCCGCCGCCGAGGAACGAATGGAACGGATCGCTCCAGAAGTGGTTCATCGACTGAAACGCGCTCTCGAACGCGCCGCCGAGGTTTTCCTTCTGCGCGCATTCCGGACACAGGTGCATCTCGCGGGTGACACCGTTTACGGTTTCCTTATAATACATGGTTGCTTCATTCTTGCCGCATTTTTCGCATTTCATAAGTCAAAACTCCTCTCCGAGAGATCATATACTATATAATAAAGTTTCATTCAAGTCCGGCTCTGCCGGATTTGAATATCACTGCTCAGCCGTGGCGGTGTGTCCTCGTCCGCTGTGCGAACGAGAGGGGGGATCTAAGGGGGACTGCGTCCCTCTCAGATCGTTGCGATACCCATGATCGAGCAGCGATAGATCGCGGCTCGCAGGCGGTCGCGGTCGGTCTTTTCGACCTCCGCCAGTGCGCCGTCCGAGCACGCGGACAGGAGAAGCTGTCCCTCACGCTGGGTGAGCAGATCGGCGGAAACCAGTGCGCGTGTCAGCCGCGCCGCATCATTCTGGCTCAGCCGGCCGCCGATGCCGCGCGCAGCCTCGAGCAGTGTGCGCTGTCTGTCGTCGAGCAGGCGGATGATGCGGATGAAGCCGCCGCCGCCTCGCTGGCTTTCTACCAGATAGCCGTTTTCCGGTGTGAACCGCGTTTCGATCACATAATTGATCTGACTCGGTACGCAGGAAAATCGGTCTGCGAGGCTTTTTCGCTGTAACTCTGCGACGCCGCCGCCGTTCGACAGCATCTCGCCGATGAAATCTGCTATCACATCGGACATTTTCATTTGGCTCACTTCCTTCTGTCGGTTTCGGTCTATTACTGACCTTCCCTGACCTTTGACCATATTGTATAATTTTCAGCGTCTAAAAGCAAGAGAAAAATCTGACCTTTTCTGACTAAAATAAAAATCTATCACAGGAAAACATGGTATTTTCTAATTTGTTCTCACGAAATCTCTTTATTTCATGATTTTTTGAAAATACACGCAAACTATGCACTATGATAAAAGTTACCAAAGACTAACCACCTGTTTTTGTTGCTTTTTTCAGAACATGTGGTACAATATATTTGTAAAATACATTTGGAGGTGCAATACCAATGGCATATGTTATCGGTGGCGGCTGCATTATGTGCGGCTCTTGCGCGGGCGAGTGCCCGGTTGGCGCTATCGCTGAGGGCGACGGCAAGTACGAGATCAACGCAGACGCTTGTGTAGATTGTGGTACCTGCGCTGGCGCATGCCCGGTAGGCGCAATTTCTCAGGGCTAATTCTGAGATGTGAAGAAAACCCCGTTCCTTTTGGAACGGGATTTTTTTTACCCTGTCGAAAAGCTTTCGCTTTTCCGACAAGGGTGTTCGGCTCTGGCCGAACACGGACGTCCGAAAGTTCCCGTTCGGAAACTTTCTCCCTCTCGAGGGATAAAAACCGAGGCGCATGTCCTAGGTTGCTCTCATTGAATATTTTTGAGGATAGAGGCCTACGGGCTTATGCGTTTGCATGGCAAACATTGTTTTATGCGCGCTGCCGCGCGGAGTCGGAAAGGGGCGGCGTATGCTCCTTCTTATATAAGTAAGCGGCTTCGCGCACAATGCTCCGCGGGGCGCGGACACGTTAAGATAACGTTAAATATTTATCTGTCAGAATGTCAAAGAAAACGCGAAAATACACCGAAATTCATGCGTTTTGACGTTGCAATCGCGGCGCACAGGGGCGTATAATAGTAGACCGAATGAAAAAAACGGAATGCGTGCCGTAAAAAGGAAAAGCGGGCACGCAAAGGAAAGGGGACTACTATTTATGAATTCCATGCAGATCATCTCTGTCGTGGTGTTTCTCGTCGTCATGATCGCGCTCGTCACGGAAAAGGTGCATCGCACGGCGGCGGCGGTTTCCGGCGCTGTGCTGCTGCTGTGTCTGCGCATTCTGAGCGTCGACGAGGCGGTCAGCTACATTGACTTCGGCACGATCGGCGTACTGATCGGCATGATGCTGTTCGTTGCGGTCGTGCGAAATTCCGGTCTGTTCGAGTATATGGCGATCAAGTCCGCGAAGATCGCGAAGGGCAGTCCGTGGAAGATCATGCTGCTGTTCATGATCCTGACCGCGGTGCTCAGTGCGTTCCTCGACAACGTAACGACCGTTCTGCTCGTCGGACCGATGGCGATCTCGATCGCCGGCATTCTCGGCATCGACCCGGTGCCGTTCTTGCTCACGCAGATTTTAGCCTCGAACATCGGCGGCACGGCGACGCTGATCGGCGACCCTCCGAACATCATGATCGGCTCCAAGGCCGGTCTGAGCTTCGCGGATTTCGTCGTCACGACCGGCCCGGCGGTCATCCTTATCATGATCGTCATCTGTGCGCTGTTCTATGTGGTATACGGCCGGCGCATGGTGGTCGCGCCCGAGCGCATGGCAGCCGTCATGGAGCTGGACGAAAAGCGCGCTGTGCAGGACGGAATGCTGATGAGAAAGAGCCTTGTCATGATCGCGCTCATCGTTCTCGGCTTTGTCTGCCACTCCTCGCTCGGTGTTGAGTCCTGCGTCGTCGCGCTCGCCGCAGCGTCCATCATGCTGCTGATCGGCCGTCAGGATATCGAGGAGATCGTTCTGGGCGTCGAATGGTCGACCATCCTGTTCTTCACCGGCCTGTTCGTCATCGTCGGCGGCATGGTCAAGTGCGGCGTGATCAGCGCGCTCGGCAACGCGCTCGTTTCTGTGACCGGCGGCAACGTCACGCTGCTGATGATCCTCATCCTCTGGGGCTCTGCGGTGTTCTCGTCCGTTCTGGACAACATCCCGTTCGTTGCGACCATGATCCCGCTGATCCTGTCCATGCAGGCGGACGGCATGGATGTCACCTCGCTCTGGTGGGCGCTGTCGCTCGGCGCGTGCCTCGGCGGCAACGGCACGCTGATCGGCGCGTCCGCGAACGTCGTTCTGTCCGGCATTTCGGCCAAGCACGGTCATCCGATCACCTTCGGCCACTATCTCAAGGTCGGCTTCCCGACCATGGTTCTGTCGGTCGCGATTTCTACCGTTTATCTTCTTGTTCGTTTTCACTGATCTTAGCAGGAGGGGACTAATATGTTTACAACCACATTTTCCGGCGAGCTGATCAATGTCGCGCTGCGCCAGCTGGGCGCGACGCGCATAGTCGAAACGCGCAACGGCATTATGTACAAGGTCGAGTTCAAGCTGTCCGATGACCTCACCGTGACCTATGTGTTCGACGTCACCAAGCACGACAAGTATTATATCCAGCGCATCGCGCCGTATCCGATCTCGCACGGTGATTTTGCGAGCGCGGACGAGGTGATCGAGTTCGTGCGCCGAGATATCACCAAATTCCGCAACGCGATGCAGTCGCACAACTTCCCGAAGTTTCTCGAGACCGCTCATGCGATGGTGCGCTTTACGCATGCCGTCGAGCTGATGTTCCTTGAGCGGAATATCCCGGAAGAGGATATGGAGGCAGTGCGCCGGAGCATTGATGACGGTCTGGATCAGGTGCGCGAAATCTACGGCCGCACGCCGAAGATCGATAAGAAATAAAGAGAGCGTCATCTCCGCGCAGCGTCAGCATGCAGCTGCACAGAACGACGAAAAAACCGAGGTACACGCACACTGTCAGCGGCTCAGGCTGACAGCGGGCATGTGCCTCGGTTTTTGTGTTAAGAGGAAAGCGTCAGCGAAGATGGAAGCCTCAGCTTACGCCTTCGGCGAATGCTCCATGATCGCCTTGACGGCAGTCGCGGTGTCGGTCTCCGGGAACAGCTCGTAGCCGACGCGGCCGGTATAGCCGCATTTCTCCAGATGTGCGAGCACCTTCGTGTAGTTGATCTCGCCCGTGCCCGGCTCATGGCGGCCCGGTGCGTCAGCCACATGGATATGACCGAAGGTGTCGCCGTAGTTCGAAATCGTGTCGCAGATGCAGCCCTCGTTGATCTGCATATGATATACATCATACAGCAGCTTGAGGCGCGGGCAGCCGATCAGGCGAACGATCTCGGCGCCCATCTGGGTGGTCGCGAGGAAGTTGCCGACATGGTCGGTGGTGATGTTCAGAGCCTCGAGATTGAGGTTGATCTCCTCCTTCTCTGCAAGCTCTGCACAGGCGAGCAGGGTGTCATACATCGAGCACAGCTTGACCGTGTGGGACAGGTTATCGTAGTGGTTGACAACGATGCCGCCGTCGCCCAGTGCGTTGGAATGGATGGTGACGCTGGCGGCGCCGACCTTTTTCGCTGCTGCGATGGACTGCTTGAGGTAGTCCAGATACTTCTGCTTGTGGGTCGGGTCGACGAGCGAGTAGTCTGCATCGCCGTTGAAGCCGGAAATCGCGATGCCTGCCTTCTCGGCAGCCTCACGGGTCGCATCCAGATCGCGGATGCGCCAGACCCAGAACTCTACGGCCTCAAAGCCATCGTTTTTGCCGCCTGAAAGCGGTCGAGCCAGTCCAGCTCGGTGTAAAGGGTATCAATGCAAGCGCATTTTCTCAGTGCCATAATAATTTACCTCCAGACAAATTTTACTCTTGTAAGTTGATGATACATCAAGCGTACCGGATATGCAATACGCTGATTGGTGAAAATGGGTCACGCGCCGATTCCGAGCGGCGAGAATGCCAGATAAACCAGCACAACGCATACGATAACGATCACGCTGACGATATTGCGGTACTTCCACGGCGTCAGGTCTACCGCGCCGACGTCCTGCTGCACCCAAACCTCAGCGCCCTTGCGCTTATTGTGACGGTGCATGAGGTACATGATCAGCATTTCAAGCGGCCACAGGATAGATACGGCGTACAGATAGTGCATGGTGCCCTCGTTGCCGCCGAACAGCGAATAGCTGGGAGACAGGAGCATGAAGCCGCCATAGCAGATGATGTGGAATACCATGATGAAGCGTGCGCTGTACTTCGGCAGGCACTTGAAGAAGAAGCCGCCGAATACACCGGACAGGACCGGCAGACCGACCAGCATAACGAACGAATCGAGGAAGGTCTTGAGTCCGGCAGGGAAGAAGTAGACCATCGGACCGACGATCATCGAGAAGATCGCGAACACAATGCCGATATTCTTGCCGACCGAGACCAGCTTTTTATCGCTGGCGTTCTTGTCGATGAATTCCTTGTAGATGTCCATGGTAAACATGGTATCTACCGAGTTCAGCACCGAGTTGAACGAGGACAGGATCGCGCCGAGCATGACGGCTGCGAAGAAGCCCATGACCGGCTGGGGAACAACGCGGGTGATCAGTGCCGGATATGCGTCATCCATCATGGATACCTGCGTGCCCTCGATGTTGAAGATCGCGTAAGCGATAACGCCCGGCAGAGCAAGGTACATAAAGCCGATAATTTTCAGAAACGCACAGTAGAGCGCACCCTTCTGTGCTTCCTTGAGGTCTTTGCAGCCAGCACGCGCTGAATGAACGACTGATGCGTGCACCACGACTGGAAGCCGAGGAATACCAGACCGAGGAAAACGGTCGGCCACGGAACAGCCGGTGCTTCGCTCTGCGCGGGGGCGATGGAGTTGAGCATATCGGCGTGGTTGTGGATCAGGTAGCGCACGCCGTCCATGATGGCAACGCCGTCACCGGCTGCCGGAGGCATGACCGAGCACGCCCAGCGCGAAGAACGGGATCATGAAGCCGCCGATCAGCAGGCCGATGCCGTTTACCGTATCCGATACGGCAACGGCTTTCAGTCCGCCGAAGATAGCGTAGATCGAGCCGATGATGGTGATCAGAATGCAGAGAATAACGATAGACTGGAACTTGGTAATGCCGAGTGCCGGACACATTAAAAATGTTCTCGAATACCAGCGAACCGGAGTACAGGATAACCGGAATCTGCACGACAATGTACAGCAGGATGTACGCGATGGAGAACCACAGCTTCGTGCTGCGGTCATAGCGCAGACCAATCAGCTCCGGGATGGTGGTAATGCCGCTTTTTAGATAACGCGGCGCCGCAAACAGCGCCAGCACGATACAGCACGGTAGCCGCTACGATCTCGAACGCCATCGGGCTCATGCCCACGCTCCAAGTCTGTCCGTTCGTGCCGACCAGCTGCTCTGCCGACAGGTTGGTCAGCAGCAGCGAACCCGCGATAACGAAGCCCGGCAGGCCGCGTCCGGCCAGAAAATAGCCGTCTGCGGTGCTCTGGTCATCACCCTTGGTCTTGACATAGGAGATGACCGCAACTAAAATGGTAAAAAATACAAAGGTTACGCAAGTGAATATCATTTTCTCTGTTTTAACTCCCTCAATTTGTATAAAAAACCGTTGGTGCATAGCGCACCAACGGTTTTAGCACATTGCCTAGACTGTGTGCGTGGTGTGAAAATTAGGCTGTGATTAAGCCTCGATCTCGGAGATCTTGACCGGGCGGCCCTCATGCAGGGACTTGGTTGCAGCCGCGGCCATCAGTACCGGATACAGACCGTCCTCGCCGGTAACCGGAGTCTCCTTGTCGTTGATAACGGCATCTGCGAATGCCTGCATCTCGGAAACGAACGCGCCGGTGTAGCGGTCCCACATGACCTTGTAGGCGACGCCGTGAACTGCGCCGTCTGCGGTGGACAGAACAGCGGTGTTCGGGGTGTCATTCTGGTCCTCGGCACAGCCCTCGGAGCCGAATACCTCAACGCGCTGGTCGTAACCGTAAACTGCCTTGCGGCTGTTGTCGATCACGCCGATCGCGCCGTTTGCGAACTTGAGGGTAACGAGCGCAGTGTCAACGTCGCCGGCTTCGCCGATGCCCGGATCGACCAGTACGGAACCAACTGCGTTTACCTCGGTAACTTCGCTGCCTGCGAGGAAGCGGGCCATATCAAAGTCGTGGATCATCATATCATAGAAGATACCGCCGGAAACCTTGACGTAGGATGCCGGAGGGGGCTCCGGGTCGCGGGAAGAGATCTTGATGATGTTGACCTTGCCGACCTTGCCGCCGCGGACCATGTCGTAAACGGCGCGGTGGTTGTGGTCGAAGCGGCGGCAGAAACCGATCTGCAGCTTTACGCCAGCCTCCTTGGCTGCGTTGATGGCAGCGTGCACCTTCTCCAGATCATAATCGATCGGCTTTTCGCAGAAGATATGCTTGCCTGCGTGAGCAGCCTCGATGATGTACTTGGAATGGGTGTCGGTAGAGGAGCAGATGAGCACTGCCTCGATCTCGGGATCGTTCAGGATGTCATTTGCGTCCTTGGTGGTGTTCGGAATGCCGCAGGACTTGGCGAAAGCCTCGGTCTGCTCATTCATGAACGGGTCGGCGATGGTCTTGATCTCCATCTCCGGAACGAACATGGAGATGTTCTTTGCGTGTACCTTGCCGATGCGGCCTGCACCGATGATACCTACTTTCATGGGAAGATGCCTCCTTAGCATTGGGTGTGATGGTTTTTTGAGAGGTTTTTATTATTCTGTCAGAGCGTTGGAGCGCGGTTCTTGCAGAATAAATCAATATAATATAGGGAAAGTGGGTGCTTTCCCCGGAAACGCGGAGACCGGCTCCGCGTTTTCAACAGGTTGGGGAAAATTTACGAGCTTACTTCATCCACTCGTTGAACTTGGTCAGACGCTCTTCTGCGTTGTCCTTGGTGATGATTTCGGTGCCGGTGTCTACGACCTTGTCGTACTGCTCGCCCTTGAGGATCTTGACCATGGTCTCAACAGCCTTGTAGCCGATGTCGAAGTTGTTCTGTGCTGCAGTCATGGTCAGCTCGCCTGCTGCGACTGCTTCGCAAGCGGACTTCTGGCCGTCGAAGCCGAGGAAGATGGTCTTTGCGTAGTTCGGGTTGCTCTTTGCGGTGCGGGCTGCTGCCAGCGCCATATCGTCGTTGTTCGAGCAGATGATCGCGACGCCGTCCGGATACTTGCTCATGATGCCTTCCATCGCGGTTACTGCGAGGTCGGCCGTTGCGTTTGCGTACTGGGTCTCGTTGTCGAGGAACTCGCCGCCGGCCTCAGTGATGCCTTCGCGGTAGCCGTCCATGCGGGCGGTGTTGGTGGAGTCGCCCTGAACGCCTGCGATCTCGATGCACTTGATCTCGTCCCAGCCGTTTGCCTTGGCGGCCTCGACTGCGGCCTTTGCGCCTTCCTTAGCGGCTTCCTTGTTGCCGGTGCCGACGAAAGCGAGGCACTTGTCGGAGTCAATGTTGGTGTCATATGCTACGACCGGCTTGTCAGTGCTTGCGATAGCGGTTGCAACTGCTTCGGACTGAAGCGGAGCGATCAGGTAGCCGTCATAATCCGCGACCAGATCGGTCTGGATGGAGTTGAGCTGCTCCTCGTAGTAGGTCTCTCCCGGAGGGCCGTAGATGGACAGCTTGACTTCTTCCGGGTGTTCCTTCTCGTAGGCTTCCGCACCGGCCTGAATGATGTTCCAGAACTCAGCGGCGTTGGTCTTGAGCGTCATGCGGATCTTGTAAGGCTCGTTCGAAGCGTTGTCCGAACCGCCTGCCGGGGCGTCGCCGCCGCCGCACGCTGCGAGGCTCATTGCCATCGTTGCTGCCATCAGAGCCGCCATAAGTCTTTTCTTCATCATAGTGAACTCTCCTTTTCTCTTTACACTCTTTTGTGATGCACGGTTCTCTCTGTGCTTTTTATGTGCTTCCGTGCTCTTTATGTGCTCATTATAGCGCGACCTTTGCCGGCTGTCAACATCATTTTCAGAAAGGCACAGATTGGCGTTTTGAACCTTTTTGCTGATTTATATTGCTTTATACGGCAATATATCATAATAATTGAACAAACAATGAATGTAATTTCGGATTTTGTCTGATGTGCCAAACTCATGGACCTGTATTTGTTGACACACAACAAACCTGTGCATCTGTGTTTTTCTGTGTTTTTGATTTTTGGTTGGATTTACAACGGTTATTCGTACATTCATTCAGAAAACAGACGTGTGAAAGTAATAATTTCTGTGTGTGCGATTACACATATTTTCTGTGTGTATGATACTTTTCTTTACAACGCACACATTTATGCTATAATGATTACAGAAAACCTCTCATCTTGAAGGATGCTGATCAATATGAATAAACGACCCACCATACAGACCGTGGCGGAACGCGCCGGTGTTTCGCGCGGCACGGTTGACCGCGTGCTGAATAATCGTTCTTATGTACGCGCGGATGTGCGCGAGCGCGTGCTCGACGCGATCCGCGAAACCGGATACCTTTCTCCGCGCGAGGCGCACCGTCAAACCGCAGACCGGCCGCAGAATTACTCGCCCGTGAAGCTGGGCGTGCTTCTGCCCAACTGGGCAGGCCCGTTCCGCGAGGAGGTCACGCGCGGCATCGAAAGCGCCCGCGTCAAGTTGTCCGGCCGCCACGCGGAAATCCGTGTGTGCACCTGTGAAACCGATATTCCCGGCGAGGCCATCAAATTTCTCGACGAGCTGGTCGACTGGGGCGCACAGGGCATCGCGCTCTGCGCCCTCAACGACATTACCATAGAAGCGAAGGTGGGGGAGCTTGCCGACAACGGCATTCCCTGCATCACGTTCAACTCCGACCTGCCGAACAGCCGCCGCCTGTGCTTTGTCGGTCAGGATTACGCGAAGAGCGGCCGCATCGCCGCCGAGCTGCTGACCAAGTGCATCGCGCCGGATGCGCACGTGCTTGCCCTCGCCGGCAACCTCGAATACCACGGCCACCGCACCCGTCTGGACGGCTTCTGCTCGCATATGCGCGAAAAAGGCTTCTCCTCGTCCCAGATCGACATCGGTGAAACCTACAACGATTACCGCGTTACCTATAATAGAGTGGCCGCCGCCCTCAAGAGCGCCACGCCGCCCGACGCTATTTATATGGCAAACCGTTCGGTCACGGCCTGCATAGACGCGGTTCGCGCCGCGGGCTGCACCGGCCGTGTCCGCGTGATCGCGCACGATATGTCTCCCGGCCGCGCCCAGATGCTGCGCGAGGGCACGCTCGACCTGACCATTACACAGGATCTGTTCCGTCAGGGCAGCCAGCCGCTCATACTGCTGTGCGATCTGCTTCAGCTCGGCACGCAGCCCGGCAGGGATCAGCTCTCCACCAGCATCTCGATCATCTGCGCGCAGAATATCGACTGAGTTAGCAACATCTTACCGCAGAAAACGCTTCCGCAAACGTTTTCGCCCTTCATATTGACACTTCTCCCCGAATATGCTATAATCAGATGCAATAAGGGAGTAGTCGGCGTGCATTTGTTCCGATGCACGCGGCAGAGCCAACATACTGAGAAGGATGCTTCTCTGGTTTTGCATGAAATGACGAGACTTATCTGTTTTTTTCGGCAGATGGGTCTCTTTTTTTATGCTCCGCTGCCGCTCATACGACAAGGAGGACAAGAAAAATGGGATTACTGGAGTTGTTTGTCATTGCAGTGGGGCTTTCAATGGATGCCTTCGCCGTTTCGATCTGCAAGGGGCTGAGTGTGCGGGAGCTGAAGCCGAAGCACGCGCTCACGGTCGGCGTTTATTTCGGCGGTTTTCAGATGCTCATGCCGCTCATCGGCTTCGCGCTCGGCGTGCGCTTTCAGTCGTTTATCACAAGCATCGACCACTGGATCGCGTTCGTTCTGCTCGGCCTCATCGGCGCGAACATGATCCGCGAGTCGCGCGAGCACGATGAGGAGAACCTCAGCGACTCGTTTTCGTTCGGCACGATGCTGCCGCTGGCCGTCGCGACCAGCATCGATGCGCTCGCCGTCGGCGTCACCTTCGCCTTTCTTCAGGTCAGCATCCTTCCGGCGGTCTGCTTTATCGGCGCGACGACCTTCGTGCTGTCCTGCATCGGCATCCGGATCGGCCATGTGTTCGGCCTCAAGTACAAATCCCGCGCGGAGCTGTTCGGCGGCGCTGTGCTCATCCTTATGGGCATTAAGATCCTGCTCGAGCACCTCGGCGTGCTCGGATAAAACCGGAAAGGACTGGCTGCCGGCAGAACCGGCGTTTTCCGACAGTCTCCAGCCGCCTCCTGCGAGGCGGCTTTTTTTCTGTCCGTGTATATACGAAATTGCAAACGTTTGCGTTGTGCAGGATTGACAGCTATGAATAGAGAATGAGAGGAAATCGGGGAAAATAGTTCGAAACGGCAGAAAACAGCAGACAACTGACATGGTAATTTACGTATTATTTAATGGTTATGATAATATCAGATGACCTCATTTTGAAATTTCAAGCAGATTTCATGAAAAAATTTTGCAGAATAGACGAGAAAATCCGCAAAGGATTGCAAGAATTTGTGCAGCTGAGCCGTAAAATGAATGCAAAAAATCTCTGTGAGTATTTGCACAAAAACATCTGAATAACAGGAAAATGCCGTTTTATGAGAAGAAAAAGTAAAAAGAAAGAAAAAAGAAATAATGCAAAATGAAAAAATGAAATCAGTGAAAAAACGAATAAAAACAGGGTGGTTGTGCATAATGCACAAGAACGATTTGGCAATTCGGTGTAATACCACAATAGCGGATTTGCGGAAAGGCGTGCTATAATACGGTTGTGTGATTGAAGTGTGAGTAAAAAGAGCGCATCAACCGAATGGAGGAAAGATCCACAATGAAGAAATATGTTTACATGTTCCCGGAAGGCAATGGCAAAATGCGTGAGCTGCTCGGCGGCAAGGGCGCAAACCTGGCAGAGATGACGAATCTCGGCATGCCTGTCCCGCAGGGCTTCACCATCTCCACGGAAGCCTGCACCCGGTACTACGAAGATGGCAAGACCATCTACCCGGATATCCAGGAACAGATCCTCGAATATCTCGATAAGCTCGAAAAGGTCACCGGCAAGACCCTCGGCGATGCTGAGAAGCCGCTGCTCGTATCGGTTCGTTCCGGTGCGCGCGCTTCCATGCCTGGCATGATGGATACCATCCTGAACCTCGGCATGAACGACGAGATCTGCGAGGCTGTTGCCAAGCTGACGAACAATCCGCGTTTCGCACGCGATTCCTATCGCCGCTTCATCCAGATGTTCTCCGACGTTGTCATGGAGCTGCCCAAGTCCACCTTCGAGCAGTTCATCGACCAGGTAAAGGACAAGAAGGGCGTCAAGATGGACAATGAGCTGGACGCAGACGATATGTGCGAGCTGATCGTCCTGTTCAAGGACCACTATAAGAAGTCCCTCGGCGAGGATTTCCCGCAGGATCCTAAGAAGCAGCTTATGGAAGCGGTCCGCGCGGTATTCCGCTCCTGGGATAACCCGCGTGCGAACACCTACCGCCGCATGAATGATATTCCGCACTCCTGGGGCACCGCAGTCAACGTCCAGTCCATGGTCTTCGGCAACACCGGCGACACCTCCGGCACGGGCGTTGCCTTCACCCGTAACCCGGCGACCGGCGAGAAGAAGCTGTTCGGCGAGTTCCTGATGAACGCACAGGGCGAAGACGTCGTCGCAGGCGTCCGCACCCCGCAGCCGATTTCCGCACTGGCCGATACCATGCCGGAGGTTTACAACCAGTTCGTTGACATTTCCAGCCGCCTCGAGAAGCACTACGGCGATATGCAGGATATGGAGTTCACCATCGAAAACGGCAAGCTCTACATGCTCCAGACCCGTAACGGCAAACGCACCGCGCAGGCGGCGCTCAAGGTCGCGGTCGACCTGGTGGACGAAGGCGTCTGCACCAAGGAGCAGGCTGTTATGAAGGTCGAGCCGAAGCAGCTCGACGCACTGCTGCATCCGACCTTCGATCCGGCAGCTCTGAAGGCCGCTACCCCGATCACCACCGGCCTGCCGGCATCTCCCGGCGCTGCCTGCGGCGCGGTCTACTTCACCGCTGACGCTGCTGCAAAGGCACACAAGACCGGCCTCAAGGTCGTTCTGGTCCGTCAGGAGACCTCTCCGGAGGACATCGACGGCATGGCAGTTTCCGAGGGCATCATGACCGCTCGCGGCGGCATGACCTCTCACGCAGCCGTTGTTGCACGCGGCATGGGCACCTGCTGTGTTGCCGGCGTAAACGGCATCAAGGTTTCCGAAGAGGACAAGACCATCACGTTCGCTGACGGCACGATTGCCAAGGAAGGCGACGTTATTTCGCTCGACGGCTCGACCGGCAACGTTTACCTCGGCGCTATCGCGACGCAGGAAGCTGAGCTGACCGGCGACTTCGGCCGCTTCATGGGCTGGGCTGACGAGATTCGTACCCTGCACGTCCGCACCAACGGCGATACGCCGCGCGACGCTACGCAGGCACGCAAGTTCGGCGCGGAAGGCATCGGCCTGTGCCGTACCGAGCATATGTTCTTCGAGCCGACCCGTATCAAGGCGGTTCGCGAGATGATCATCGCTGACACGCTTGAGCAGCGCAAGGCCGCTCTGGCTAAGATCCTGCCGATGCAGCGCGGCGACTTCGAGGCAATCTACCGCGCAATGGGCGGTCTGCCGGTAACCATCCGCCTGCTTGACCCGCCGCTCCACGAGTTCCTCCCGCACGAGGACGACGAGATTCAGGAGCTGGCCGGCGAGATGGGCGTTCCGTTCGAGAAGCTGAAGTCCAAGGTCGAGAGCCTGCACGAGTTCAACCCGATGCTCGGCACCCGCGGCTGCCGTCTGGACGTTCTCTATCCGGAGATCGCAGAGATGCAGACCGAGGCGATTATTTCCGCTGCCATCAATGTCTGGAAGGAAGACGGCCTGCGCATCACGCCGGAGATCATGGTTCCGCTGGTTTCCGAGATCAACGAGCTGCGCTTCGTTAAGAAGGTAATCAAGGCGAAGGCTGACGAGCTGATCGAGGCTTCCGGCCTGAAGATGAAGTATATGGTAGGTACCATGATCGAGACCCCGCGTGCAGCTGTCACCTCGGACGAGATCGCAGAAGAGGCTGAGTTCTTCTCCTTCGGCACCAACGACCTGACCCAGATGACCTTCGGCTTCTCCCGCGACGACGTCGGCCGCATCCTCGAGACCTACTTCGAGAAGAAGATCCTCGAGTCCGATCCGTTCGCCCACCTCGATCAGAAGGGCGTCGGCAGACTGGTCAAGCTGGCTGTTGACAACGGCAAGCGCGTCCGCCCGGACATCAAGCTCGGCATCTGCGGCGAGCACGGCGGCGATCCGTCCTCCGTCGAGTTCTGCCACAAGGTCGGCCTGAACTATGTGTCCTGCTCGCCGTTCCGCGTGCCGATCGCGCGTCTGGCCGCAGCACAGGCTCGCGTTAAGGAGCTTGGCAAGGCATAACAACCGAATAAATGCATAATGAAAGGACGAGCCGAAAGGCTCGTCCTTTTTTGCTGTCCCCAAACTCTGTTTTGACGCTGTTCCATAAAAACGCCCCTTCTGCATCAGCAGAAGGGGCGTTTCCTGTGCATATTGATCCTGCGGATTACTTATAGAACTCGTTGATGTAGGCAACAACGTCCTCGCGGCAGCCGCGGAAGGGACCCGGGGTCTCCATCTTGAGGGAGACCAGAGCGGTCGCCCAGAGCAGCGCTTCCTCGACCGAGGCGTGCTGACGCTCGTTGATGTAGCCTGCGAAGGCGGTGTCGCCGCGGCCGGTGCGGCCGGACAGATTGCGCGCCTTGATCGGGCAGGTGTAAATCTTCTCGCCGTCATAAACGAGCAGCTCGGTGTTGTGGGAGATCATGACCTCCTTTGCGCCCCACTCGTGCAGCATATGTGCCGCCTTGACGCGGTCGTTTGTGCCGGTCAGGATTTCAGCCTCGGCGGCATCGGTCTTGAGGTAGTCGATGAGCGGCAGGATTTCCTTCTTGTCCGCCCAGTCGTGGAACGCCATGGTCTTGTCCGGCTCAACGTGGCGCAGCATGCACTGAACGTCAACGGCGACCTTGCCATGTTTGGCGCTCTCGCGAATAAGCTCGCCGTCGAAGTCGCCGTATACCAGACCGGCGAAGTGATACATCTTGGTCTTGATGTCCGCCATCTCGTCGAAGCGGAACGGGTCGCACTTGCCGAGCGAGGTGCAGGCGCGCTTTTCCTTGTCAGCGGTGAAATACTGGTTGCGGATGGAGCAGGTGTGCTCGGACGGCTTCCAGTACAGGTCAGCCTTGATGCCCTCGAAGCGCTCGTTTACGTCGGCCTCCTCGGGATTCAGCTTGCAGAAGATGGCAGCCTTTGCGCCGCTGCCTGCGGCCGCCCAGCCGGATGCGACGACCGCGCCGCCTACCTCGCTGCGTTCGTTGCCGAGATAATCAATGTTGTGGTCGAGCGAAACCGGGCCGACCACCAGTACGTCATATTCTTTCTCCATTTTTCTTTCCGCGCACATCGCTGTGCGCACTCCTTTCTCAAAGATGTTGCAGGGCGCAGAGTACCCCACAGGTCCTCAAATAGGTCTTTGCAACTTTACACAGTCATTTTACCATAAATCGCCGCAAAACACAATAAAATATTTGTGAAATCTGCAACGAAAACGTGTGCATTTCAACTTTTTCAAAAAAATTTACATGGAGAGCACCCGCAGCACCGTGGCACCCGCTTGCACGGCGGCGCGAAATATGATATGCTTAGATACATTCTAAGAGGCAGAAGTTCAGGAGAGTGCCCGAAAACGGCGCAAAGCCGCGCGGCACAGGAGGGAGAGTTACAAATGGTTCAATATATGGAATGGCTCAAGGCGTTCCTGTTCGGTATCGTGGAGGGCATCACGGAATGGCTGCCGATCAGCAGCACGGGCCATATGATACTGCTCAACGAATTTGTCAAGCTGGACGTTTCGGACGCATTCTATAAAATGTTCGAGGTCGTGATTCAGCTCGGCGCGATCCTTGCGGTCGTCGTGCTGTTCTGGAACCAGATCTGGCCGCTCAAGCGCAATCACGGCCGTCACGGCGGCGCGTCCGTCACGATCGACCGCGATATTATCCGTCTGTGGTGCAAGATCGTTGTCGCCTGCATTCCGGCGGCGGTCGTCGGCCTCAAGTGGAACGATCTGTTTGAGGAGCTGTTTTACAACTATCAGTCGGTCGCTGTCGCGCTGATCGTGTTCGGCGTTGCATTCATTGCCGTCGAGACCGCGCATAAAGACAAGCCGGCGAAGATCAATTCGCTGAACGAGCTGACCTACCCGACCGTTCTCATGATCGGTATGTTCCAGCTGATCGCCGCGATCTTCCCGGGCACCTCGCGCTCCGGCTCGACCATCGTCGGCGCGCTGCTGCTCGGCGTGTCGCGCACGGTGGCGGCGGAATTCACGTTCTTCCTCGCCATTCCGGTCATGTTCGGCGCGAGCCTGCTCAAGCTGGTCAAGTTCGGCCTGGTATTCACGCAGACCGAGCTGATCATCCTCGCGATCGGCATGGTAACGGCATTTGTATCGTCCATGCTCATCATCCGGATGCTGATGGCGTTCGTCAAGAAGCACGATTTCAAGGTGTTCGGCTGGTATCGTATCATTCTCGGCATTGCCGTGCTCGCGTACTTCATGCTCGCGCGATAAACGAAAACAGTCAGTTTCGCGACAGTTTCAAAATTCCTGCACCGCCTGTTATGGTGCAGGAATTTTTTATGCCGTTTTACAGGTTTTTGATGTCGGAAACGATGAGCTCCGGGGTCAGATGGTTTTCCCTTGCCACTTCTTCCGGGTCGTAGCGGTCAAGGAAGGCCTTTTTGACGCCGTAGTTCAGCACCCTGACGTCAGATGCGCCGTAGAAACGCGCGATCTTTTCGCCGAAGCCGCCTTCAAGCTGACCGTCCTCGAGCGTGATGACGACATCATGGTCGGCGGCGAGCTCGCGCAGCAGCTTTTCGTCCAGACCGGTGATGAAGCGCGGATTGATAACGGTCGCGTCGATGGCGGCTTCTTTTTTGAGCAGCGCCGCCGTCTGTTCCGCGAGGGCGAAGAACGAGCCGAGGCCGAGGACAGCAACCCTTGTGCCGCGGTGGGTGACATGATAGGTGTTCAGACGGCTGAAATCCTTCTCGACCGGCTGTGCGGACGGCGTGAGCGGTCCAACCGGCATACGGATCGCGACCGGATACTCGTTCTGCTCGATGCTCCAGTCAAGCATGGCAAGATATTCGTCCCTGTTCGTCGGTGCGAGGTAAACGAGATTCGGAATGTTGGACATCATCGGGATGTCGTAGATACCGAGGTGGGTCACGTCGTTCATGCCGTAGATCGACGCCCACGCAACGATGATGGTCGCCGGGCTGCTGTTGATGCATAGATCCTGCGAAAGCTGGTCGTAGGTGCGCTGGATAAAGGTGGAGTATACGCCGTAGACCGGCCTGCCGCCGGCTGCCGCGATGCCGGACGCGAGCGCGACTGCGTTTTCCTCCGCGATGCCGACGTCGATGAATTGACGGCCGGCGAGCCTGCGCTTGTCCTCGGTGAAGCCGAGAACGGTCGGCGTGCCCGAGGTGATCATGCACACAGAGGAGTCAGCCTGCATCTTTTTCATCATAAAGTCGGCCGTAAGGCTCTCCCAGCTTTCGCCCTCTGTGCTCATGAGCGGCTGGAAGGTCTCCCTGTCGAACGGAGCGCAGTAGTGCCACTCCTCCTTGTGCGCCTCGGCGGGCGCGAAGCCCTTGCCTTTTTCGGTGACGAGGTGCACAACGACCGGATGGTCGATGTCCCTGACCGCCTGCAAAGCCTCGATGACCGACGGCAGGTCATTGCCGTCCGCGACGAAGCGGTAGTCCAGACCCATCGCGCGGAACAGGTTGCAGTCCGCCCGGCCGCCGGTCTCGCGCAGCAGACGCAGGTTGCCGTAAATGCCGCCATGGTTCTCCGCGATGGACATATCGTTGTCGTTTACGAGGATAATGAAGCTGCCGCCGAGCTCAGCTGCGTAATCGAGCGCCTCGAGCGCTTCGCCGCCGGAGAGCGAGCCGTCACCGATGACAGCGATGACATTGCCGCCTTCGCCCTTGAGGTCGCGGCCCTTCGCCAGACCGCAGGCAAGGCTGACCGAGGTCGAGGTGTGGCCGACGGTGAAATGGTCGTGCTCGCTCTCGTGCGGATTGCTGTAGCCGGAGACGTCGTCGTAGTGTGTGGGGTCGAGAAAAGCCTCGGCTCTGCCGGTCAGCATCTTGTGCGGATAGGTCTGATGCGATACGTCGAATACGATTTTATCCTTCGGAGACTCGAAAACATAGTGCAGAGCAACGGTCGCCTCGACGAAGCCGAAGTTCGGGCCGCAGTGGCCGCCGTGGCGGCTGAGCTTTTCGACGAGTGCGCCGCGAATTTCGCCGCACAGCGCCTTCAACTCATCGAGCGAGAGCTTTTTAACGTCTGAGGGGCTGCTGATGTGTTCCAGGTACATAGAGAAATTCCTCCTGCAAATTTTTTTTACCATGACAATGGTATCACCTGGAGTGAACTTCAAGTCAAGAGGAAATTCAAAAATTTTATCCACAGAGCAAAACCGCATCAAGGAACAGGCGCGATTTGCGGGTAAATTTTTCTTGCAATTTCGGTACAGGGTGGTATAATCCATATAAATATACTAACACGATATGAATAGTGGGAAAATAATTGCGCGGCGGCTGACGCAGAAGGAGAGCACCCCTTATGAAGGAAAAAATACGATGCGGTGAGACACATTACGGAGACAGCCCGTACCGGTCGGATGTGCACGGTATCCTGCTGCACGGCAGACGCGGACGGCTGCTGTCCGTGCTGTATACGGCAGGCGGCGAAGGACTGCATCCCGCCGTGCTGCGCTGCACGGCATTCCCGGCTGCGAAAAGAATATCGACCTTGCGCAGGATCTGCGCCGGGCCTTGCGGCAAAGCCGGTGCTGTGTCTCGGCGGCTCGCTCGACATCTACACGCCGCCCGAGCAGCACTGTGAGCCGCTTCGCCGGGCCGTCGAGCGGGCGGGCGGTACGCAGTTTCGGAGCGTGCGCTGGCCGACCGACCATTTTCTGTCGGATTACCGGCTGAAAACCTCGGAAACCGTGCTCGAATTTCTGAAAAGCTGAACGATCTCAGGCATTCCGCTGCTCTCGGCATGGCGGAATGCCTTTTTTGCGTCTTGCAACGAAAATTGAAAAAGAATATAATTATACTGGAAATAAATCACGATCAGAAAGAAGGACTATCACAAATGCCAATCGGAGTATTGACCAACTGCGCATCGGTGCTGGCGGGGGGCGTAATCGGCTCAGCGCTTGGGCACATCCTGCCCGCAAGCCTCAAGGAGCATCTGCCGACCATGTTCGGCCTGTGCTCGATCGCCATCGGCATCAATTCCATCATCAAGGCCTCAGCGATGACGCCGGTGGTGCTGGCGCTGCTCGTCGGCTTCACCATCGGTCATCTGCTGCATCTTGAACAGTGGACGAGCCGGTTTTTTCATAAGCTGGTGAAGGCGATGCACCTCGGCGGAGACGGCATCGACATGGAGTTCTATATCACGGCGGTCGCGCTGTTCTGCTGCTCGGGCTTCGGCTGGTACAGCACGCTGACCGAGGGGATCGCAGGCGACCCGTCGCTGCTGTTCTCCAAGGCAGTCCTCGACGGCTTCACGGCGCTCATCTTTGCTTCGACGCTCGGAAAATCCATCTGCGCCATTCCGTTGCCGCAGTGCGTCATCCTGCTGTGCGTGTTCGGCGCAGGGCGGCTGCTGGCCGGCGTGCTGACGCCGACCATGTTCGCGGATCTTTCCGCCTGCGGCGGCGTGCTGACCATGGCGGCGGGCTTTCGCGTCTCCAAAATCAAATCCGTGCCGCTCGTCGATCTGATGCCGGCGCTCCTTCTCGTCATGCCGTTCAGTCTGCTCTGGACGATGGTGATGGGATAAGAAAACGATGGGCAGCACCACAGGCTCTACCGCGCGGTGCTGCCCATATGGTTTGAAAGGAAGAAACTGAAAAATGAAGCTCATTCATCTTTCTGATCTGCATCTCGGCAAGCGAGTCAACGAATGCTCGATGCTGGAGGATCAGCAGTATATTTTAGGCGAAATCCTGCGTATTATCGATAGCGAAGCGCCGGATGCAGTGCTCATCGCAGGCGACGTTTACGATAAATCCGTCCCGTCGGCGGAGGCAGTGACGCTGCTCGATGATTTTCTGGTGCAGCTTGCCTCGCGCCGCGTGCAGACCTGTCTCATCAGCGGAAACCATGACTCGGCAGAGCGCCTGTCGTTCGGCGGACGGCTGATGGACGCGGCCGGCATCCATATCGCGCCGGTCTACGACGGCTCTCTGGCGCCGCTGACGCTGTCAGACGAGCACGGCCCGGTGGATATTTATCTGCTGCCGTTCCTCAAGCCGGTGCAGGTGCGGCGTTTTTTCCCGGACGAGGACATCGAAAGCTATACGGACGCGATGGCGGCGGTGCTCCGCGCGGCGAACGTGGACACGGCGCGCCGCAATGTGCTGGTCGCGCACCAGTTCGTCACGGGCGCGGTGCCCTGCGAGTCCGAGGAGCTTTCGGTCGGCGGCACGGACAATGTGGCGGTCTGCGTGTTCGACGATTTCGATTACGTCGCACTCGGTCACATCCACGGCCCGCAGAAGGTCGGCCGCGAGACCGTGCGCTACTGCGGCACGCCGCTCAAGTATTCCTTCTCGGAGGTCGGCCACAAAAAATCCGTCACCGTGGTGGAGATGGGAGAGAAGGGCAGCGTCGGCATCCGCACGGTGCCGCTCGTGCCGCGGCGCGATATGTCTGAGCTGCGCGGCACGTATAACACGCTCATGCTGCGCGAGAATTACGAGGGAAAGCCGCTCCGGAACGATTATCTGCACATCACGCTCACCGATGAAGAGGATATTCCGAACGCCGTCAGCAATCTGCGCGTGGTCTACCCGAATCTGATGCGGCTCGACTACGACAATGCGCGCACCCGTGCAGGCGGCGTCATCGAGGGCGCGGACAGGGCAGAGCAGAAGCCACCGCTCACCCTGTTCGGTGAATTCTACGAGAGCCAGAACGGAACGCCGATGAGCGAGGAGCAGCAGGCGTTCGCAGACAAGCTGATCGCGAGCATCTGGGAGGAAGAAAAATGAGACCGCTGAAACTTACGCTGTCCGCATTCGGCCCGTATGCCGGACACACCGAGATCGATCTGGAAAAGCTGGGTGAGAAGGGTCTGTACCTGATCACCGGCGATACGGGCGCAGGCAAGACCACGATCTTCGACGCGATCACCTATGCGCTGTACGACGCGCCGAGCGGCACGAACCGCGATACGTCCATGTTCCGCTCCAAGTATGCGTCTCCCGAAACGCCGACCTTCGTCGAAATGACATTTTCCTGCGGCGGAAAGGTCTACACCGTCAAGCGAAACCCGGAATATGAGCGTCCGGCCAGACGCGGCAGCAAAATGACAAGGCAGAGAGCCGAGGCGGAGCTGCATCTGCCGGACGGCAGCGGCGTGCTCGACAAGCCGAAAGAGGTCAACGCAGCCCTCGTGCGGATCATCGGCCTCGACCGCAGCCAGTTTTCGCAGATCGCCATGATCGCGCAGGGCGAATTTCTCAAGCTGCTGACAGCGGAAACAAAGGACCGGCAGGAGATATTCCGCAAGATCTTCAAGACGAACTGCTACGAGGTGTTGCAAAACCGCCTGAAGGACAGCACGAACACGCTTTACCGAAAATGTGAGGCGGCGCGCGCGAGCGTACAGCAGTATATCGGCGGCATCGTCTGCGCGGAGGGTGATATGCTCCGCGAAAGGCCCAGCAGGCGAAGGAGGGGGAAGCTCCCGTTTGCGGAGACCGTGGAGCTGCTCGAAACGCTCATTGACCGCGACGAAGCGGAGGATGCGGCCTGCGCACGGCAGTTTGAGGTGCTGGAGGAGAAGATCGGTGCGGTCAATGCGCGGCTTATCAAGGCGGACGAGCGGGGAAAGATGCGCGAAGCACTCGAGGCAAATCGGAAACAGCAGGAGGTGCAGCGCGGGAAGGCCGAACAGGCGAAAGCGGCGCTTGCCGCCGAGCAGGCGAAGCAGCCGCAGCAGGAGGCGCGTCAGCGCGCGCTTGCCGACCTCGAAAACGAGCTGCCGCACTATGCTGAGCTTGAAAACGCGGAAAAGAAACGCCTCAGCCTCGCTTCTGACATTGAGACGAAACGCCGCGCGCTCGTACAGCAGGAGCGCACGCATCAGGCGCAGAGCGCGGAGCTTGCAGCATGGAAGCAGGAGCATGAGAGCCTTGCGAGTGCTGCGGCTGACCGAGAGCGTCTGCTTGGCGAAAGGGGCCGCAGGCTCGACCGCCAAACCGTGCTCAAGGCGCTGGCGGAGGATGTCGAGGCGCAGCGGCGCGGCGAGAGGGAGATTGCGGACGCGGAAAAACAGCTTGCAGTCCGAAAGCAGCGGCAGGAAGCGCTTGCCTCGGAGCTTGCCGCGCAGACCGAAACGCTGAAGGCAGACCGCGAAGCGTGGGAGCAGGGCGCGGGACTGGACGCAGAGCGCGAAAAACTGCGCGCACAGCAGGCCAAAACGCAGGAGCGTGAAGCTGAACTGCGCACACTGAACGCGCTGCTGCGCGAGTGCCGGACGGCGGAGCAGGCGGTGCTTGCCTCGCAGCAGGCTTATCTGCGTGCGCAGGACGCGGCGGAGCAGACGGACGCAGCATACGGCGAGAGCCGCCGCGCTTTCTTTGACGCGCAGGCCGGTATTCTCGCGCGCGAGCTTGCGGAGGGCGTGCCGTGCCCGGTGTGCGGTTCGGTGCACCATCCGGCACCGGCGCAGGCGCCCGGCCACGCCCCGAGCGAGGGGCAGCTTCGCGAAGCGGAGCAGGCACGCGATGCGGCACAGCAGAGGGCGCACGCGAAAAGCCTGGACGCAGGCGCGAAAAACGCCGCCTTCACGGAGAAAAAGCAGCAGCTGATCGCGCAGATGCAGCCGTTTGCGGAGCAGCCGGCCTATGAAAATGCAGAGGCGCAGCTGGGTGTATGCGAGGAGAAGGCGCGGCAGGAGGGTGCAGATGCCGCACGGCAGCTTTCCGCTCTGGACGCGCAGCTTGCCGCACGCGAAGCACTGGGGCACAGCATGGAGACACAGCAGAAGGCACTGGAGCGGCTTGCCGCCGAGCAGGAGAAGCAGCGCTCTGCGGCTTCGGCGGCAGAAAACCTGCTGAGCCGTCTGCGCGGTCAGCAGGAGCAGCTTGCAGAACGGCTCAGCCGTCAGCTTGCGGAGGCCCTGCCGGGCTGCCGCATGGAAAACGCTGCCGCATACATCGCCGCCGAGCGGGCGGAGACAGAGCAGGCGCTCGCGGCGCTGGAGGCGCAGCTGGCATCACTCGATGCAGGCATTGTACGCAGGAAAACGCTCGCCCGGCTCATCCCGCAGCGCGAAAGCGAACTGCGCGGACAGGAGCAGACGATGAATGCTGGACGGGAGGAGCTGGCGCGGACGGAAAGCCGCGAAGGCGCACTCGGAGAGCAGAACGCAAGACTGCGCGATGGGCTGTCGTTCTCGTCGGCGGCCGCGGCGGAAAAGCAGCGGCAGACGCTGGCAGCGGAGATGAATGCGGCGGCTGCTGCGCGGAAGGCGGCGGAGGAGCGGTTCGAGGCCTGCTGCAAGGAGCAGATCGCGCTGGAAGCCGGCGCAAAACAGCTGGAGGCGCAGCTTGCGGGCGGTGAGGAGATCGACGAAGAGGCGCAGCGGCAGCAGGGCAATGCACTGGCAGTCGAGCGGCTTTCCCTGCTCGAGCGGCAGCGCACGCTCCACAGCCGGGCGAACACCAATAAGACTGCACTTGCGAGCGTGCGGAACAAGTCGGACGAGCTGGAACGGCTGGAACGGGAGTATAGCTGGCTGAGCATGCTGTCGCAGACGGCGAACGGCACACTTTCCGGAAAAGACAAGATCACGCTCGAAACCTATATCCAGATGACCTTCTTTGATCGTATCCTTCAGCGTGCAAACGGACGTCTGCTCGTCATGTCGGGCGGTCAGTACGAGCTCAAGCGCCGCAGCATATCGGACAACAGGCAGTCCAAGACCGGTCTGGAGCTTGATGTCATCGACCACTACAACGGCTCGGAGCGCAGCGTCAAGTCGCTCTCGGGCGGCGAGTCGTTCAAGGCCTCGCTGTCGCTCGCGCTCGGCCTTTCGGATGAGGTGCAGTCCGCGGCGGCGGCCGGAATCCGTCTGGATACGATGTTCGTCGACGAGGGCTTCGGCTCGCTCGATGAGGAGTCGCTCGCGCAGGCCATCCATGCACTCAGCAGCCTTGCCGAGGGAAAACGGCTGGTCGGCATCATCTCGCACGTGGGAGAGCTCCGCGAGAAGATCGACCGTCAGATAGTCATCACCAAGGATAAAAACGGCAGCGGCAGCAGCGTGAGAATTATAGTATAAAAATCAGGTTTACATGATTACTGCAATCGCGCGATAGCGCGTGTGAAATAGCGTTTGCTGTGCAAATGCAAAAAAACCGAGGACATGTGCCTCGGTTTTTTTACACTGAGAGGGAGAAAGTTTCCGTATGGGAACTTTCGGACGACTCGTGTTCTGCGTTCGTCAGAACACAGCTTGTCAGCGAAACGTCAGTTTCGCGACATCTCGTCCGGTATGTCAAACCAGAACGCGATGCCGCCGGGGACGTTCTCCGCGCCGCAGTCGCCGTGCAGCGTATCTGCGATGGCGCGGACGAGCGACAGACCGATGCCGGTGCCGCCGGCCTCGCGGGTACGAGCGCGGTCGGTGCGGTAGAATTTCTCCCAGATCTTCGGCAGCTCATCCTCGGGCAGACCCTCGCCTGCATTGAAAACGGTCAGGCGCGTGCGCCCGCCGTTTCGGACGGCGGAGATGACGATGCTTCCGCCCTCGGCGGTGTAGCGGATGGCGTTGGACAGGTAGTTCATGAGCACCTGCTCGAGCAGGCCGCTGTCCGTGCGCACGGTGATGTGCGTGTCCGCGCAGTCCACGCTGAGGTTTTTGCTCTCGCACAGCACGGCGGTCTTCTGCACCGCGTCGCGGCACATTTCGTGCAGGTCGATCTCTTCATAGAATGTCTGTTCCGCGCCGAGTTCGAGCTTGGACAGGCTGAGCAGCTGCATGACAAGGCGGTTCATATGACCGGCCTCGTCCGCGATGGTGTCGCAGTAGAACTTGCGGTCCTCAGGGTCGTCCGCGACACCCGCCGTCAGACCCTCGGCGTAGCCCTGAATGAGGGCGATCGGCGTTTTCAGCTCGTGGGAAACGTTGACGATGAATTCGCGGCGCATATTGTCGATGCGCTCCTTTTCGCGTACCTCCTGCGCAAGCTGATCGTTGGACTCCTTGAGCTCACCGATGGCCTGCTCGAGATAGGCGCTGAGACGGTTGAGCGACTGGCCGAGCTGTTCGACCTCGTCGGATTCCCGTCTGCCCTTGCCGGTGTACTGGGTGGAAAAATCGAGCTCGCTCATGCGGTCGGCGAGCGCCGCCATGGAGACGAGCGGGCGCGTGAACTCGCGCGAGAAGAAGAACGCGATGCCGAGACAGATGAGCAGCGCACAGCCGCCGGCGATGAGCAGGAACACCAGGTTGAGCGAGGAATTCTGCTCGATGAACGCGAACGGCATATAGGCGATAAGGTAGCGGCCCTCGTCCTTGTCGAGCGAGCCGATGAGACAGAGATACTGGTCGTTGTCGCGCAGGCTGATATTGGCAAAGCGGTACTGATGCTCGGCGAGCGAGGACCAGTCCTCGTTCTGCATGACCGAGGCGAGGACCGCGATGCTGCGGAACTGCTGCTCGTTCATGCCGAATGCAAAGTCCGGCACGGCATGGTCGCCTCGGTCGTGCAGGAAGGAGGAGGTGAGCACCGTGCCGTCGTCCATCGCGACCGCCAGACGGATGGCCGAGCGGCTCTCATAGCTGTCCAGTACGGTCACGATGTCGTCCATATCGCCGTCATAGATGCCGCAGACCGTGTCAAAGGCGTCGCACAGGCTGCTTTTTCGCGTCATCATGAAATAGTCCTGATAAAAGAACAGATTGAGCAGCAGCAGGATGCCGATGAACATGAGCGCGACGAGGCTGATGGCTGAGAAGAACTTGAATCGAATGGAATGCGGTTTCAGTTTCATCCTTCAAAGCGGTATCCGTAGCCGCGCACGGTCTCGATCATCGAGCCGCAGCAGCCGAGCTTGGCGCGCAGCTTTTTGACATGGGTATCGACCGTCCGCAGGTCGCCGAAGTAGTCGTAGCCCCAGACAGCGTTGAGGATGCTCTCGCGGGAAAGCGCGATCGAGCGGTTGTTCTTGAAATAGATGAGCAGCTCGTATTCCTTCGGCGTGAGGTCGACCGGCTGCTCCTCGACGAGCACCTCGCGGCGCAGCTCGTTGACCGACAGGAGACCGATGGTCTCGAGGGGAGAGGCTGCGCGGCCCTCGCGCTTGAGCAGGGTGCGCACGCGCGCGGCGAGCACGATGGGGGAGAAGGGCTTGGTGACGTAATCGTCCGCGCCGCTCTCCAGACCGCGCACCTGGTCGGCGTCCTCGGCGCGTGCGGTCAGCAGCATGACAGGCAGGTGCTTTTCGCCGTTTTCCTGCTCGCGTATCTCGCGCAGCACCTCGAAGCCGTCCATGCCCGGCATCATGACGTCGAGAATGGCGAGGTCGAGCGTGGGGCGGCGGTTTTCGATCAGCTCGAGCGCTGCTTTGCCGTCGGCCGCCTCGAGGATGGTGTGTCCGTCGCGCTTGAGAAAGTCGCTGACGAGCCGGCGGATGCGCGCCTCGTCGTCTGCGATGAGTATAGTAGACATAAAAATTCCGCCTTTGCTATCGTTTGTTGCATTGATTATACGATTTCAATTTGTTCGTTGTGTGAACATTGACATAAAAGGGAGGACGCAGAGAGAAAAAACTGCGTCCCGTCCATATTATTCCTCGTTTTCCAGCACGTAGCGGTACAGCGCGTTTTTCTTTACGCCCACCTCGGCGGATACCGCCTTTACGGCGTCCTTCTGGGTCTGTCCCTGCTCGATGCGGCGGCGCACAGCCTCCGCGGCGGCGGCAAGGCGCTCCTCCTCGCTCTGCTCGGTCTCCGGCTCGTCGGGCGCGCCCTCCACGATGAGGACGAATTCGCCGCGCGGCGGATTTTCGTCAAAGTAGCGCATTGCCTCGCCGAGCGTCATGCGGAGCGTCTGCTCGTGCAGCTTGGTCAGCTCGCGCGAGAGCGACAGACGGCGATCCTCGCCGAAGGCGGCGGCAAGGTCGCGCAGCGTCGCGCACAGCTTGTGCGGCGCTTCATAGAAGATCATGGTACGCTTCTCGCCCTCGAGCGCGTCCAGATGCTCGCGCCGCGCCTTTTTATTCACGGAAAGAAAGCCCTCGAAGCACCAGCGGCCGGTCGGCAGACCGCTTGCGGCGAGCGCGCAGACCGCAGCGCAGCAGCCGGGGACCGGGATGACCGGAATATCGTGCTCGGCGCACAGCGCGACCAGATCCTCGCCGGGGTCGGAGACGGCCGGCGTGCCGGCGTCGGTCACGAGCGCACAGGTCTCGCCGCCGAGCATCCGCTCGAGCACGACTTCACCGCGTGCGCGGCGGTTGTGTTCATAATAGGAGATCATCGGCTTGCGGGGAAGCTCACAGGCGGTCAGCAGCTTCTGCGTAACGCGCGTGTCCTCGGCGGCGATGAAATCGACCGTGCTGAGGATTTCGCGTGCACGGGGAGAAAGATCGCCCAGATTGCCGATCGGGGTTGCGACTAAGTAGAGTGTAGACATGGTGGAATCCCTCCGGGATCGTCAGAAATGAAATGATTACAGCGGACAGGCGTTTTTCAGTCCGAGCTGCCGGTTTTGCCGTAGATTTTCAGGTATTCCTCGCTCTCGACCAGCAGCGGCGGCTCTACGCTGAGGCCCTCTGCGCTGCCGCCCTTGCGGCATTCGACGAGCACGGCGCTCGGAACGGCGAGCGCGTTCTGATGGACGAAGCGCAGGCGCTTGGGGACGAGACGGACGCGGCTGAGCGCCTCGAGCAGCACCCACAGCCGTTCGGGACGGAACACAAAGGCCGCTTTGCCGCCGGTGTGCAGGACAAAGGACGCCGCGACCGCGACCTCCTCGACCGTGCAGCAGATGTCCTGCCGGGCGGTGCGCTTTTCGGCCGAAGGGGCGGCCGCGCCGGTGTTCCGGCCGAAGTAAGGCGGATTGCAGATGACGTAATCCATGCTGCCGTGGGGCAGGAGCGTGCGCATATGGCGCAGGTCGCCGCACAGCGCTGTGACGTTTTCGAGCCGGTTGTGCTCGATCGAGCGGCGGAACAGGTCGAGCGCGTCCTGCTGTATCTCCAGACCGGTCACGGTGAGGTCCTCGCGCCAGCAGAGCAGCGCGAGCGCGCCGGTGCCGCAGCCGAGGTCAAGGACCTTGGCGCGCCTGCGTATCTTCGCGAAGGCGGAGAGCAGGACGCTGTCCTGACCGAGCTTGAAAAATCGGTCGTCCTGTAAAAGCGATAAGCCGTTCGGCAGAATTTCGGTCGTCTGCGGCATGAAGAGCCTCCTCATAAAGATAAAGGACCGGCCTTGCGGCCGGCCGTGGGTTTGCGGTGTTACTGCTTGTTTTCGATGTACTCCCTGGCGTGTGCCTTGAGCTTTTCGAAGGTCTCCGGACTGAGAACGTGCTCGATGCGGCAGGCATCCTCCGCAGCGATCTCGTGATCGACGCCGAGGGCGGTCAGAAATGCCGTCAGTACGGTGTGACGCTCGTAAATGGTCTCTGCGATCTTGAGACCCGCCTCGGTCAAACCGAGCAGACCGTTCTGGTCGATGGAAACATAACCGTTATCGCGCAGCAGGCCGACTGCTCGGCTGATGCTGGGCTTGGAGAAGCCGGTATAATGCGCTACGTCGATCGAGCGCACCTGACCGTTCTTCTGCATGAGAACAAGAATAGCTTCCAGATAGTTTTCCGCGCTTTCCTGGATCTTCAAAGTGCACGGCCCCCTTTGTTGTAGATTTTCCGCCGTGTGTGCGGCGGTTCACATTCATATTTTTAAACAGTATAACATGAAAACGATTTTTTTGCAACACAGCCGGAGCAGAACGCTCGGAATCGAAATTGGCGGCTGTTCCGGACGGTCTTGCGGAGGAAGGAGCAGTATGATAAGATAAAGACAGAACGCAGGGAAGGGGAGAGAAGTATGGCATCGAGCAGGGAATATCTGGAGTTCATTCTGGGACAGCTTTCCGGCCTCGAGGAGATCACGCACCGCGCGATGATGGGCGAATACATCCTTTACTATCGCGGAAGGGTCATTGGCGGCATTTACGACGACCGGCTGCTCGTCAAACCGGTCCCGGCGGCAGTCAGCCGCATGCCGGAGGCTCCGCGTGAGCTGCCGTATGAGGGCGCAAGGCCGATGCTGTTCGTCGGGGACGTGGATGACAGAGAGTTTCTGGCGGAGCTGATCGGCGCGATGTATGAGGAGCTGCCTGCGCCGAAGCCGAAAAAGCGCAGGCAGGCGTTGCAGGAACGGGAGAAATGATGTAATCTAAGAGTAGCGAAAAAACACAGGCAGCACCGCTGTGCGGTATTGTCAATGAGCGGATCGGAGTATAACAAACATGAAGATATTGCATACCACACCGTCACAGGACGGGTTTTACATGCCGGCGGAGTTCGCGCCGCACGAGGGCTGTCTGATGATCTGGCCGGAGCGCGGCGACAGCTGGCAGTACGGCGCCTATGCGGCGCGCAAAGCCTTCCTGCGCGTCATCGAGACCATTTCCGAGAGCGAGAGCATGACCGTGCTGTGCTCGGAGGGACAGTACGACAACGCCCGCGCACAGCTTCCCGACCGTGTGCGGCTCGTCGTGATGGCGACGGATGACGCATGGGCGCGCGACGTCGGGCCGACCTTCGTCGTAAACAGCCGCGGCGAGCGCCGCGGCATCGACTGGGGCTTCAATGCATGGGGCGGCGACGCAGACGGCCTGTATCCCTCGTGGGAGAACGACAACCGCGTGGCGCGCAAGTTCTGCGACCTGCTTGGGGACGACGTTTACGATAAACGCGATTTTATCTGCGAGGGCGGCTCCATCCATACGGACGGCGAGGGAACGGCGCTCGTTACCGAGGCGTGTCTGCTGAGCACCGGCCGCAATCCCGACCTGACGAAGGCGGAGATCGAGCGGGTGCTGTGCGATTATCTCGGCGTCAGCAAGGTGATCTGGCTGCCGCGCGGCATTTACAACGACGAGACCAACGAGCACGTGGACAATGTCTGCGCGTTTACCGCGCCGGGCGAGGTCGTGCTCGCGTGGACGGACGACGAGGACGACCCACAGTACGCGCTGTCGGCGGCAAGCCTTGCCGTGCTCGAGACCGAGCTCGACGCGAAGGGCCGCCGCATCAAGGTGCACAAACTGCCGCTGCCGAAGCCGGTCACGATCACCGCAGAGGAATGCGAAGGACTTGACCTGTGCGAGGGCGAGCCGACGCGCACGCCGGGTGAGCGCCTTGCCGCAAGCTACGTCAACTTCTACATCGCGAACCACGCGGTCGTGATGCCGGCGTTCGGCGATCCGGCCGACGAGCGGGCACAGGAGATTCTTCGGAAGCTGTTCCCGACGCGCGAGATCGTCGCCATCCCGGCGCGCGATATTCTCATCGGCGGCGGCAATATTCACTGCATCACGCAGCAGATCCCGAAAAAATAAGGAGCAGATAACATGAGTAAAGTAACCGTTGCAGCGGTGCAGATGACCTACGGTCTGGAAAACGCGATGGAAAAGGTGCGCGAGGCGGCGTCGCAGGGCGCACAGATCATCCTTCTGCCCGAGCTGTTTGAAAACTGGTATTTCTGTCAGGAAAGAAGCTATGAAAACTATCATCTCGCGACAACTCTGGAGGAAAATCCGGCGGTGCGCGAGCTTAGAAAGGTCGCGCATGATTTTCGCGTAGTCCTGCCGGTCAGCTATTATGAGCGCGTCGGCAATACCACGTTCAACACGGTCGCGGTGATCGACGCGGACGGCTCTATTCTCGGCCAGTACCGCAAGACCCATATCCCGGACGACCATTTCTATCAGGAAAAGTTCTATTTCACCCCGGGCGACACCGGCTTCAAGGTCTGGGACACAGCCTACGCGAAGATCGGCGTCGGCATCTGCTGGGATCAGTGGTTCCCGGAGTCGGCGCGCTGCATGGCATTGATGGGCGCGGAGATTCTGTTCTACCCGACCGCCATCGGCTCGGAGCCCATCCTCGACTGCGACTCCATGCCGCACTGGCGCCGCTGCATGCAGGGTCATGCCGCTGCGAATATCATGCCGCTCATCGCGGCCAACCGCATCGGCACCGAGACCGTTCAGCCGAGCGAGGATAATCAGCAGCAGTCCTCTTCGCTGACCTTCTACGGCTCGTCGTTCATCGCGGACGAGACCGGCGCACTCGTCGAGCAGGCCGACCGCGAAAACGAGGGCGTGCTCACGCACTCCTTCGACCTCGACGCCATTCGCGAGATGCGCTACTCATGGGGTGTATTCCGTGACCGCCGTCCGGAAATGTACGGCGCGATGCGCTCGTTCGGCCGGTAAAAACATACGCGCAGCTGCCCCTGTCCGTTTTTTGGACAGGGGCAGCTTTATATTGCCATAATAAGAATAATATATTCCTTCGAAGTGCGTTTTTTCTTCCGGCCCGAGGGTGTAGTTTCACGCTCTTAACGGCCTGTTCAGATGAAAAACAGTAAAATAATGTGCATGACAATAAAAACGCACAGTTTGCACGAGATTAGTTTTGCTTTTTTCGTACAAAACCACGGGCATTTTTCGCGTTTTTTAACGTGCTGTTTTGAAAAAAAGATGTATAATAGTATACGTGATTGAGGAGAGCGTCAGCGGCACAGGAGACTGCCGGTGCACCGCTCTCAGGGTAAATGCACGGCCGAGAGAAACAAACAGGCTGTGCGCGAGTCGGCAGGCCGCAGAGGAACAGAGATGGCCCCGCCGATAGAATGGATAGAGAGGCAGACGGTTCACCGCCGCCGCTTCTCAGGCAGAAAGGTGGAAAAACAATGTCATACGATTATCTTTTGACGATAGCAATTATTTTGCTGTGCACGAAAATTTTCGGTCTGACGAGCGAACGAGTTCACATGCCGCAGGTCGTCGGCGCACTGATTGCCGGTGTTCTGGTCGGTCCGAGTGTGCTCAACTGGGTGGGCGAGACTGACTTCCTGGTCAAGGCAGCCGAGCTCGGCGTTATCATCCTGATGTTCAACGCCGGCATGGATACCGATCTGGAGGAGCTGAAAAAGACCGGCTTCGCCTCGTTCATCATCGCCATGATCGGTGTTGTCGTGCCGCTTCTCGGCGGCATGGGCTGCTATCTTGTGTTCGACAACAACCCGAGCGATAAGATGAACATGCTCAAGGCGGCGTTCATCGGCGTCGTTCTGACCGCAACCTCGGTTTCGATCACGGTCGAGACGCTGCGCGAGATGGGCAAGCTGAAAAGCCGGGTCGGCACAGCAATACTGGGCGCGGCCGTTATCGACGATATTCTGGGTATCATCGTTCTGACCATTCTAAGCGCGCTGACCGATCCCTCGGTTCGTCCGATGTTCGTGCTGGCGCGTATCGTGGCGTTCTTCGTATTCGTTGCGGTCGTCGGCCTTATCATGTACAAGGCGTTCCTCAAGATGGAGCAGAAATGGCATAAGCACCGCCGCATCGCGATTTATGCGGTTGCATTCGCCCTGCTGATGAGTTACGTTGCAGAGCGCTTCTTCGGCATTGCCGACATCACCGGCGCATATTTCGCCGGCATCGTCCTCTGCTCGCTGGCTGATGTTCGCGACTATGTCGCGAGCAAGACCAACGTGCTCGGCTATATGCTGTTCTCTCCGCTGTTCTTCGCGTCCATCGGCATCAAGACCAATCTGGAGGGCCTGACCGTCCAGATGTTCGGCTTCGCGGTCGTGCTGACCATTATCGCGATCCTGACCAAGATCATTGGCTGCGGCTTCGGCGCAAAGATCATGGGCTTCCAGATGTACGACGCCTTCTCCATCGGCCTCGGCATGGTATCGCGCGGTGAGGTTGCGCTGATCGTTGCGCAGAAGGGCGAGCAGGCCGGCCTGATCGACCCGCATATGTTCCCGCCGATCGTCGTCGTCGTTATTGTTACCACGCTCGTCACGCCGATCCTGCTCAAGTTCGGCATGAAGAAGCAGACCCCGGCGAACACTGAGTTCTCCGCGCAGGAAGCCGCGAACATGCCCAAGAACAGCCGTTTCTAAAGACTTTCGCGAAATGTTATCTGAGGACCGCACACTGTGCGGTCCTTTTGCTTGCCGACGGCCGGAGAATGTGCTATACTGAACACGGTATTGCCTGCTGCACGCGGCGGCAGGAAAACGAGCTTTTTACTGGAGGAAAAACCAAATGAATAAAACGAAGCTTCTGCCGCTGGCAGCAGCGGCGCTCGCAATCCCCGGTATCGGTCTGCGCGCGCTGCATCTGCTGAACGGCTTTGATGTTGACAGCGGTCTGCCGACGGCAGGCAGTCCGTGGGTATGGGTCTGCACCGTATTCTTCGTGCTGTGCGCCGTGCTGTACGGCGTACTTGCCGCGCCGCTGCGCGAGAAGGAAAGCGTGCCGTTTGAAAAGCTGCTCGGTACGGATCACGCGCTGTTTCGCATGACAGCCGTCATCGCCGGACTGCTGCTCATCGCCGGCAGCGCAGGCTATCTCTGCTTCACCTTTACCGCGCAGGAGGAAGGCGCGGCGCTGTGGTCGCATGTACTCGAGATCGTCTACTCGATCACGGGAATCGGCAGCGGCGTGTGCATGATCGCCTTCACCAAGGCGCAGGGTGCGTCCTACATGACGTCGGATGCGGCGAAATGCGTGCTGCTGCCGCTGTTCTGGAGCGCGCTGCACCTGCTCGTCAACTACCGTATGACCTGCACCGATCCGCGCCTGCCGCTGTTTGCGTTCGGCCTGCTCGCGGACGTCATGCTCGTGTTCGCGTTCTATCACATCGCGCGTCTGCTCTACGGCCGTCCGCAGCCGATGCTGCTCGCGCTGTCCGGTGCGCTCGCGGCAGTCATGTCGTTCTCCGACCTCGGCGGTTACGGTCTCGCTCGTCTGATGGGTGTGACCTCGGTCGCGTGGCCAGCCAAGATGCTGCTGCGCAGCGGCCTGTCGGCGGCGGCCTGCATCTATGTGCTCGCGCAGCTTTTTGTGCTGTGCTCGAAAAACACAGATCACGCGGAATGAGGAGGAGACCATATGCTTTTTGTATGCTACCCCAAATGCTCGACCTGTGCAAAGGCCAGAAAATGGCTGGAAGAGCAGGAAATCTCCTTTGAGGAGCGCGACATCAAGACGGACAACCCGACCGAGGCGGAGCTGCGCGACTGGCACCGCCGCAGCGGTCTGCCGCTCAAGCGTTTTTTCAATACGAGCGGCCTTCAGTACAAGGCGCTCGGCCTCAAGGATCGTCTGCCCGAAATGAGCGAGGACGAGCAGTACGCGCTGCTCGCGACCGACGGCATGCTCGTCAAGCGTCCGCTGCTCATCGGGGAGGACTTCGCGCTTCCTGGCTTCAGGGAAAAGGAATGGCTGGAGAAGCTGAACGGATAAGCACCGTTTTGCCCGGAGCACAAGCTCCGGGCAGTTTCTTTTCAGATATTCGCAAAAAAGAGTTGACATAAGACGCCTGATACTGTATAATAAATCTTGCTTATCGGGCAAAGACACGGAACGGTATCGAAGCGGTCATAACGAGGCGGTCTTGAAAACCGTTTGTCCGAAAGGGCGCGTGGGTTCGAATCCCACCCGTTCCGCCAAATTTTTCTGCGGAAACAACGGGCAGGAGATTGAACGACAACTGCATAACTTGACATGGAGACGTACCCAAGCTGGTGAAGGGGCTCCCCTGCTAAGGGAGTAGGTCGAGAAATCGGCGCGAGAGTTCAAATCTCTCCGTCTCCGCCATATAAATCCTCGTGATCGTAAGATCACGGGGATTTGTTGCGTTTGCGGAAAAATCCTGCGCAAAAAATCGTCAGTTAGACGAAAAAATCATTTGAATTCGTGCAAACTGCGAAAAAATCCCGGCGCGGAAGCGCCGCTTTTTGCCGCATTCCCGAGGCAAAATGTCGGAAATGTACGGAAAGCCCTGTCCGAACGGGAGAAAGCAGCAATCCGGTTTGTCACTTTTTACAGGTTGAATTTTACATAAACTTGACATTTCTCTGATTTTCGTGTATAATTTCGCACTTGTGGAAGATAGAATTTACGACTTGACATACTGTGAAAAATCGGGGAGAAATGTATGAAAAAACTCATTTTATCCTTAGCACGCCTGGTGAAAAATCTTGCGGCGCAGGGGAGGACTGCATGGAAGCAGGCGAGCCGCTGCCGCAGGGAGCGGATCCTGGTGCTGCTGATCTCGCCGCTCACCGCGTTCTGGCTGATGCAGTTCTTTTTCGGTGCGATGCCGTGGGAGATCAATCCCGGCGCGGCGCTCGCGAACTGGATCTGTCTCGGCGCGGTCTACTGGCTCGCGTGCGGCCTGTTCGGCCATGTGGCGCGGTTCAGCGTGCTGCTGCATCTGCTGGCAGGCGCGTGGGGCACGGCAAATTATTTTGTCTCGAACTTCCGCGGCACGCCCATCCTGCCGTGGGACTTCTCCGCACTGGGCACCGCCGCAGCTGTCGCGGACAGCTATCAGTTTACGGTGACCTGGGAGATGGTCGTGGGCGTCATCCTGCTCGTGGTGCTCGCGTGGAGTCTGCGCCATCAGTACGGTGAGGACCGCTTCCGCGTCGCACCCGGCGGCTTCCGCCGCCGCATGATGATGGTGCTCGCCGGTGCGATCTGTCTCATTCCGGTGCTGCATCCGCAGCTGCTCGGCCTGTTCGGCGTCAAGACCGACGTCTGGGACCAGACGAGCGTATACCGCTCGAGCGGCGCGGTTGCGGAGTTTCTGCGCAATACCGAGTTTATGGAGGTCGAGCAGCCGGAGGACACGACACCGGAGACCGTTTCGGCTATCGTGAGCGGAGCGGAAGCCGATCCGCTGCCCGCGGTTTCGACGCAGCACCCGAACATCCTCGCCATTATGAACGAGTCCTGGGCGGATTTCGAGGATTTCGGCAACATAACACTGAGCGAGAGCACGATGGATTACATCAAAAGTCTGGATAACGCGGTCGTCGGCCATGCCTATACCTCTGTGTTCGGCGCAGGCACGAGCACGAGTGAGTTTGAGTTTCTGACGGGCGATTCGATGGCCTTCCTGCCGTCGGGCAGCATCCCGTATCAGCAGTACATCCTCGGCGCGTCCGACTCGCTCGCGACGCTTTTGAAGGGATACGGCTACGAAACGCGCGCCTTCCATCCGGGCGAAAAGACCTCGTGGCAGCGCAATATGGCATATCCGCGCCTTGGCTTTGACTCGTTCAAGTGCGGCGACGATATGGATGTTCCGCAGACCGACGAGCACGGCTACGTCAGCGATGACTCGGATTTCAGGCAGGTCATCTGGGAGCTCGAGCACAAGGAGGAGGGGAAGCCGCTGTTCCTGTTCAACGTCACCATCCAGAACCACGGCGCGTATACGGTCGAGGATTATCCGGCCGAAGTGACCGTCGAGGATGCACCGGGCGCGTATCCCAAGGCGGAGCAGTATCTGACTCTTGCGAACAAGACCGACGAGGCGTTCCGTCAGCTCGTCGAGTATTTCGAGCAGCAGACCGAGCCGACCATCATCGTCATGTTCGGCGACCATCAGCCGTCGGTCGAACAGGAATTTCTCGACATGGCCTACGGCGTCTCGGAGGACGGCATGACCATGGAGCAGTACATGGATAAGTTCAAGGTGCCGTTCGTCATCTGGGCGAACTATCCGCTGACCGGCGAAAAGCCGGGCATCACGAGCCTGAACTTCCTCGCGCAGTACGTTCTGCGCGACGCAGGCATCCAGACGAGCGCGTTCGGCTCCTATCTCTGGAATTTGACGAAGACCATTCCGGCGATGACGTTTGCCGGCTATTTCGACAGCGAGGGCAACGCATACAGCCACCTCGAGACGACAGAAATGACCGACCTCATCAGACAGTATCAGACCGTACAGTATAACGAGCTGTTCGGCGGCACAGACAGGCAGAGCAGCCTGTTTGCGGCGCCGGTCTCATAAAGAAGAACCCCGCTGCGGTGCATAAAACCGCAGCGGGGTCTTTGCCTTTTCCGGCCCGGACTGAGACCGGAAAACGAAAAAGGGAGGTATTAGGTTAGGGTCAGGCTTCAAGATTGAGACCGGTCTCGCGGTCGAACAGGTGAGCGGTGGCGCCGCTGAAGGTGAACGAAACCTCCGAGCCGATGGCGTAGGCGTTCGCGTTTTCAAGATCTGCGGTCGGCACGATGATGATGGTATCCGTGCCGCAGGCGGAGATGTGGAGATGGACCGCGCTGCCCATCATTTCGCTGACGTTCACTGTGCCGCAGACCATCGCGTTCGGGTCGCCGGTGAGCAGCAGGTGCTCGGGGCGCACGCCGAGGGTGACAGGGCCGGGCTTTACGCCGTTCTTCTTGAGCTTTGTCTGCTTCTCATCCGAGAGGAAAACCTTTGCCCTGTCGAGGACGACGGCATACCTTCCGTCCTCCTGTACGAGCTCGGCGTTATAGAAGTTCATCTGCGGCATTCCGATGAAGCCGGCAACGAACAGGTTCGCCGGGTGGTTAAAGACCTCCTGCGGCGTGCCGATCTGCTGGATGAGACCGTCCTTCATGATGACGATGCGGTCGCCGAGGGTCATCGCCTCGGTCTGGTCGTGGGTGACGTAGATAAAGGTGGTGTCGATGCGCTGGCGCAGCTGAATGAGCTCGGCACGCATCTGGTTGCGGAGCTTGGCGTCCAGATTGGACAGCGGCTCGTCCATGAGCAGGACCTTGGGTTCGCGCACGATCGCGCGGCCGATGGCGACGCGCTGCCGCTGGCCGCCGGAGAGCGCCTTCGGCTTGCGGTCGAGGTACTCGGTGATGCCGAGGATGTTTGCGGCCTGTGCGACGCGCTGCGCGATCTCCTCCTTGGGAACCTTGCGCAGCTTGAGCGGAAACGCCATGTTCTCCGCGACCGTCATATGCGGATAGAGCGCGTAGTTCTGGAATACCATCGCGATGTCGCGGTCCTTCGGCGCAACGTCGTTGACGAGCGTGCCGTCGATGTACAGCTCGCCGCCCGAGATCTCCTCGAGACCTGCGACCATGCGCAGGGTGGTGGACTTGCCGCAGCCGGACGGGCCGACGAGAACGATAAACTCCTTGTCCTTGATGGAAAGATTGAAGTCATGCACGGCGAGTACGCCTTCGTCGGTCACGGTGAGGTTGCTCTTGCGCTCCTCCGCGCCCTTTTTCTTCTTCTTTTTGCCATCCTGATGCGGATAGACCTTTTTGATGTTTTTAAGGATTACTTCAGCCATGTCTTGCTCCTTCTCTTGTACATCGGCGGACGCTCAGGGAAGATAACGGACGCTTGCCGCGCCGTCCGCACAGATGGTGAATTCGAGTGCCTGGTGGGATGAAATGGACTGACCGTCCACGGGGGGACAGTCGGAAAAGTAAAGTTCGGCGCCGCTGTCCTTCAGCAGGCGCATGGTGTCAGGGTGAGCGCTGTTGTAGCGGCGGTCGCTCGATGCACAGCAGACGGAAAACCGCGGTCGGACTGCGTTTACAAGCGCCGCGTCCGCACCGTCGAGCTGACCGTGATGGCCGACCTTGAAGAGGTCGGCGGCGAGCTTTTCGGGCGGTATGCCGCCGTAGCCGGCGCGGTTGGTGTCGCCGGGCAGCAGAATGCGGGTTTTGCCGAACGTCAGCCGCAGGATCAAGCTGAAATTGTTCATCGAGGCGTCGAGCGCGTCCAGCTTTTCGCGGAATTCCGGCACGCCCTGCGGCGTGCGGTAAAGCTCCTGCATGGAGGCAGTGAGCGCGGCGGCGCGCGTCTCCGACGGGGCGAGTACCTCGGCGGTGAGACCGGGCGCGAGCGTCAGCGTATCGCCCGCAAGGCTCTGCTCGATGCAGCCGCCATGCTGCTCGACAAGGGCGCACAGCTTCCGGTAGTCATCGAGCGCCGCGAGAAAATTGCGCTCGGACAGATTGCGCGCGGAGGCGTCGCCGAGCGGGTGAAGCGAGCGGTAAAAACCGGGCGGCAGGGTCTGCCGCAGCACAGCGGGAGGATGATCGCGGCACACGCGGAGCAGACCGCAGAGATGATCCTCGTGGATATGCGTACTGACCGCGAGGTCGAGCCGCGGAAGCGGGGCGAGATACTCCTCTGCGCGGATGCGGCCGCTCGTGCGGTCGGCGAACTCGCTGTCCGCAGCGCTGCCGCCGTCGATGAGCGCATAGAAGCGTCCGTCCGGCCGGGCCGCGTCCGGGGCGTTGATGAGTATCGCTTCCCCGTAGCCCACGTTGATGAAGGTGAGCCGTAATTCGGTAGTATCCTGTTTCATAGGCAGTCAGGAGATCGCGCGTTTGATGTAAACGCTGGAAAGGATGAGAACCAGTATGGTCATGACGATGGCGCCGGCGCTGCCGAAGCCAAAGTCGAGCGATTTGATGCCGTAGTTGTAGAGGTACTGCGTGATGGTGGAGGTGCTGTTGGCGGGGCCGCCGCCGGTCAGCAGGTTTACCTTGTCGAACAGACGGAAGCTGTCGATGGTGCGCAGCAGAGCGCAGAGCGCAAGGCTGTTTTTGATGTTCGGAATAGTGACATAGAACAGGATTTTGAACGAGTTCGCGCCGTCGATGCGCGCGGCCTCGTACTGACCCTGGGGAACGCTCTGGAGCGCTGCGTACAGCAGCAGGAACACGAACGGTGCGCTCTGCCATACGTCGATGAGGACGAGCATGCCGAACGCCGTGCGAATATCGGAAAACCAGTTGAAGACCGGCAGGTGGAGCGCCTGCAGGACCTGATTGACGATGCCGTAGTTGGGGGAGAGCATCATGCGCCAGCTCAGCGCTACCGTAACGGTCGGCAGCAGATAAGGCAGCAGCAGCAGGGTACGCATGGTTTTCTGACCCTTGTGCAGGCTGTTGACGAACAGTGCCATTGCAAAGCCGATGAGCATCTCAAAAATAACTGCAAAGATGGTGAACTTGACGGTGTTCCAGATGGACTGCTGGAAATAGGGATCCTTGAGCAGCTTGACATAGTTCTGGAAAACAGTGATTTTGGCCGGCGAGCGCAGATTGCGCAGCAGGTTGTAGTTGGTGAAGCTGTAGAAGAAGGTAAAGATGAGCGGATAGGCCGTCATGATCAGCAGGATGACGACGGTCGGGGAAAGCATGCCGACACCGAAGCGTTTGGTCTGGCCTTCGGCGGTATTGAGTTTGGTGTGGGTTCGTTTCATAATTCTGGCCTCGCAATTCCGGGAGGTTGAGGAAAAAGTCAGCCGGGTGCAGCGGTCTGTGAGCCGCACCCGGCTGCTCTTCATCCGTTAGTCGAGGCGATACGCCTCATAGAAAGGGAGGGGAGATGGGGCATCAGCCTGCCATCAGCGTCTCCAGCTGAGACTGTGCGTCAGCAAGTCCCTGGTCAACGGTCTTGACGCCGTTGATGATATTGTCCATTTCGGTGCCGAGGATGGTGTAGAACTGGGTCCATTCTGCGATGACCGGACGGTAAACGCCGCCTTCAAGCGCCTTGCATACGACTTCGTACTGCGGATAGGTCTTGAGGATCTCGGGGTCCTGCAGGCTGGAGTAACGGCACGGAACGCCGCCCTTGGCTACGGTAGACTTCTGAACGTCCTTGTCCATCAGGTAGGTCAGCAGCTCGGCTGCGAGCTCCTGATTCTGGCTGTTGGCCGGGATGCCGATGGTCCAGATGCCGTAAACGTTCGCGTTGTGGGTCTCGCCGCCCTTGGATACTGCGCCGGAGAGGGCGATGTAGTCCGCGGGGAATCAGCAGTCGGGGTGTACCAGCCCGGCCAGCCGACGCCCATGGTGCCGGCGCCGGTGTCGACCGATGCGATGAGGTCATCCTTGACCTGTGCTTCGCCGGTAGCGATGAGCTTGAGGTAGAAATTCATGGCGTCCTTGAATTCCTGGGTGTTGACGGTCGGCTTGTTGCTGTCGTCGATGACCCAGCCGCCATAGCTCAGCAGGATCGGCAGGAAGTCGACTACCGTGTTGTTCTGGCTGTCGCCGCGGTAGATGAAGCCCTTCTTGCCGTCGGCCTTTGCCTTTTCGCAGACGGCGAGCACGTCGTCGAGCGACTCGATGGAGTCTGCGGTGTAGCCTGCGGCTTTCACGTTCTCCTTGTTGAGCATGAGGACGGTAACGTTGCCGTAGTAGGGAGCGAGGTAAACGTCGTCGCCGACATAGCAGATCGAGGTGGTCGCCGGGATGATGTCGTCGTCGAGCTCGTAGCCAAGGTCGGACAGGTTGGCGAGCACGCCGTTTTCGGTGAACTCGGCCATCCACGAGCCGTCTACCATGCACAGGTCGTAGGAACCCTTCTGGTTGATGGCGTCGAGGGCGATGCCGGAATACAGGTCGGACTCGGAAAGCTCCTGTACCTCGCATTTTACGTTGTGCTCCTCTTCGAACTTAGGGAGGCACTCCTTGATGACGTCTGCATATGCGCCTGCGCGCAGGATGAGGTTGAGCGTGGTGGGCGAGCCGTCGGACGAGCCGCTGCCCTGCGTGTCGGACGAGCCGCCGCCGGAGCCGCATGCGGTCATACTCAGTGCCATTGTAGCTGCGAGTGCGCCTGCGAGTAATCTGCGTTTCATAAATTTTTTCCTCCAATCTTGTAACTCTCAAAACTCTCTCTGTGGATCGGTGCGGCGAAGCCGCGGTATTGTTATTCTTTGACAGCGCCGCTTGACAGTCCGGAGATCAAGTAGTTCTGCGCAAAGATGACAAACAGGGTGATCGGGATGACCGAGATGACGCCGCCTGCCGCGACGAGACCAAAGTTCGTGAGGTTATCCTCGGTGTTGAGCAGGGCGAGCGCGAGGGGAACGGTGTTGTTGGCCGGGATGCGGGTAAAGATAACGGTGTAGGTGTATTCGTTCCAGGCATACATGAAGCTGAGCATGGAGACCGCCGCGATGCCGGGCGCCACGAGCGGGAGCACGATCTTGCGGAACAGCTGCCACTCGGTCGCGCCGTCGACCTTCGCGCTCTCCTCGATCTCCTCGGGCAGGTCCTGGAAGAAGCTGATGAGGAACCAGATGATGAGCGGTACGTTGATGAGCACGCAGGCGAGCATGACGGGCAGCTTGGTGTTCAGGATACCCAGACGGTTGAACATGATGTAGAGCGGAATGGTGAAGGCTACCGGGGGAAGCACGCGGACGAGCAGGACCCAGTAGGTCATCGGCTTTTTCAGGCCGAAGCGGAAGCGGCGGCGCGCGATGACGTAGGCCGCGCAGATGCCGGCGAGAAGCGAGATGATGAGCGAGCCGAACGTGGTCTGAAGGCTGTTCATGATCGCCTGACCGAAGTTTTCCGAGGTGAACAGCTGCGCGAAGTGCATTCCGGTGAGCGACTGCGGGATAAGAGCGATATGGCCTCTCATCTCGTCGGTCGGACGGATCGCCATGGCGAGCAGCCAGTAGATCGGGAACAGCGAGATCATCAGCAGAACTGCACATCCGACTGCCTTCGCAGCCGTTCCGATCCTCTTTTTACGTTTCACATGATCTCCTCCTTTATCGAGCAGGAAAGCGTCTCCTGCATCATTACAATCTTATGGACGAAGCGCGCGTGCGCAGCGAGACGGGAACGACCGTCAGCCGGGGCACTTCGGTGTCGCCGCTCAGCAGGGCGGTGAGCTGTTCGAGACAGATCTCGCCCATCCTCCGGCAGTCCACGTGCACCGAGGAAAGCTCGGGCGTGAGCAGCGTGCAGGAGGAGGAATCGTCGAAGCCGACGACAGCGACATCATCGGGGACGCGGAGTCCGAGCCGGGTCGCGGCCTTGATGACGCCGGCGGCGAGTACATCATTGAACGCGAATACCGCGGTCGGGCGTTCGGGGCGGCGGAGCAGCTCGACAGATGCCTGCGTCGCGCTCTCAACGTCGCGGCCGCACATCACGATGCCCGAGTCATCTACCGAGATGCCGTGCTCCTGCATGGCGGTGAGGAAGGCGTTGTAGCGGACGCTTGTGATGTAAGAGGAAAACCGTCCGGCAAGGAGCGCGATGCGCCGATGGCCGTAGGCGGTGAGGTGGTCGATGACCTGCCGTGCGCCGTTCTGCTCGTCCGCGACCACGCTCGGCAGCTCGAAGCCGCTCGCGCGGTGATTGACGAGCACGACTGCGACGCCCTGCCGCTGAAAGCTCGAAATGAGGGACGGCTCGGCATCGCCTGCGAGGATGACGCCCTCGATCTGCTTGCTCTGTCCGGTTCGCTGCCAGTCGGCGGCGGTCGAGATGAGCAGCTGGTAGGAGGTGCTGTTCGCACGCCGCATCACGCCTTCGCAGATGCTCGCATAGAACTCGTCGAGGATGGTCGCGTCCTTTTTGCAGATGAGGAACGCGATCTTGTCGGTCTGCTGCCGCGCCATGGCCCGCGCGATCGCGCTGGGCTGATAGCCGAGCGCCTCGGCGGCGGCGAGGACCTTGCGGCGTGTTTCCTCGCGGACACGGTCGGGCGCGGTGAACGTACGGGAAACGGTCGCGGTGGAAACGCCGGAGAGACGGGAAACATCGTATATCGTTGGGGTATCCATAATTCGCCTCCCTTGCAATTCTATGCAAACGCTTACATTGTTTTCACAAATTCCAGCCGGAAAAGATTCGGATTTTCATTTCCTCCAGCTTGACTTCAGCATAGCACCTTGCCGCACGGTTTGCAAGAGGAAAACGACATTTTTTACATACAACGTCATTTTATCACCAGTGTTTTGTGCAGTATTAACAAATAATTAACGTAAATCAAGTTCGCGTAAAGCGGGCGGGCGTACATGGATTCCGCAACGTATTGCGGAAAATGCAATGTAAGCGCTTTCGTAAATAAAGGAAAAAACAGAAAAAATGAAGGTAAAAAATGCGTTCCCGCGCACGCATCACGGTGCAGCAGTCCGCCGCCGGCACGCTCCGAGGAGAATGCCTTTACTCAGCAGGCTGAGCGTGATACAATAAAAAAGAACAAAAAGCAAATGCTGCGGCGAACTGCCGCAGCAGAAAAAAGGGGAGGAGAAAGCTATGCTTTCCAACAAGAGCAAGGCCATCGGCTATATCATGCTCTCGGCGTTCGGCTTCGCGCTCATGACGGCGTTCGTGCGCCTCGCGGGCGATCTGCCGTTCACACAGAAATCGCTGTTCCGCAATCTGGTCGCGGTCACGGTCGCGGCGATCGTGCTCAGACGCGAAAAATGCGGCTTTAAGTGGGAGAAGGGCAACCTTCCTCTGCTCATCCTGCGCTCGACCTGCGGCACGCTCGGTATCTTCTGCAACTATTACGCCATCGACCATCTGGTCCTCGCGGACGCGAACATCCTCAACAAAATGTCGCCGTTTTTCGCGATCCTGTTCTCGCTTTTCCTGCTCAAGGAACGCGCGAATATCTGGCAGTATCTCTCCGTGCTCGCGGCGTTCGGCGGCGCGATGCTCATCATCAAGCCCGGCTTCTCGGCGGACGCCTTTCCGGCGGTCATCGGTCTGCTCGGCGGCATGGGCGCCGGTGCGGCGTATACCTTTGTCCGCGCGCTGAGCAAGCGGAAGGAGAAAAGCGCGCGCATCGTGTTCTTTTTCTCTGCGTTTTCCACGCTCACGGCGCTGCCGTTCGTTATTGCGGACTTCCACCCGATGACGTTCGCCCAGTTCATGTGTCTGATGGGCGCGGGCGCGGCGGCAACGCTCGGCCAGTTCGGCGTGACGCTCGCCTATCTGCACGCCCCGGCCAAGGAGATTTCGGTATTTGATTATACGCAGGTGCTGTTCTCCGCAATCCTCGGCTTTTTCATGTTCGGCCAGATACCGGACGGGCTGAGCGTGCTGGGTTATATCGTGATCTGCGGCGTATCGGTCGCGATGTTCTGCTATAACCGCCATCTCGATGCAGGGGAGAAGGCATGACGGAGTATGAACTCGTCCGCTCGCGGCGGAAAACGCTGAGCGTGCAGGTGACGCGCGAATGCCGCGTCATCGTCCGTGCGCCGCTGCGCCTTGCAAAGCGCGAGATCGACCGCTTTGTGTTCGAGCACGCGGACTGGATCGCGCGTGCTCTCGCGCATCAGCGCACGCTTGCCGAGGCGCATCCCGAGCCGGATGAAGCGCGGGCGCGTGCACTGGCGGAACGTGCGGTGCGCGAAATACCGCCGAAGGTGCGGCACTACTCCGCAATCATGGGGCTGCGTCCGACCGGCATCCGCATCACCTCTGCGCGGACGCGGTTCGGCTCGTGCAGCGGGAAAAACAGTCTGTGCTTTTCCTGGCGGCTGATGGAGTACCCCGAGGAGGCGGTCGATTACGTCGTCGTGCATGAGCTGGCGCACATCGTTCATAAAAACCACGGACCGGATTTCTGGGCGCTCGTCGGGCAGTATATGCCGGATTACAAGCGCCGGCGCGCACTCCTGAGAAAATAGGCTGCGCCGAAAAACGCCGCAGTTTTTGACAGCAGAAAAAGACCTTCCGCAGCGGTTCAAAACCGTGACGGAAGGTCTTTTTTTATGCTTTTTCTGCTTGTGGGAGCACAAGTCCGAGCAACAGACCGGCGGTGGCAGGCAACAGCCATCCGAAGCCGAGAGAGGAGAACGGGAGCGCGTTCGCGAGCGCGGAAAGCGGGCCGAGCGGCAGGGCGGCGCACACGCTCTGGACCGCGGTGCAGGCGATCGTGAGCGGCCAGACAGCGGACTTTTTCGCGGCGAAGGGGGCGAACGAGAGCGCGATGAGCACGATGGCGATCGGATAAACGGCGTTCAGGACCGGCGTGGACAGGCGGATGATGCCGGCAAGGCCGAGATTGGAGATGAGCATGCTCGTCACGGCGAAAAAGGCCGCAACGGCAGGATAGGGGAGATGCATCAGCTCGTGAAAATACTGGCCGACGGACGAGATCAGGCCGACGCAGGTGTTGAAGCAGGCAATCACGAAGATCGCCGCGAGCAGCATCTGACCGCCCCGGCCGAACAGACCGAGCGCGAGGCTGGTCAGCGTGTCCGCGCCGGTCGCGCCGCCGGGAAAGGCCGCGCCGGACAGCGCGCCCGCATGGGTGAGCATGGAATAAACGGCGAGCAGCAGCGCCCCGGCGATCAGACCGGCGGAGATCGTGCCGCGTCGGACCTCACCTTCCTCATCAATGCCGCGCGTGCGGATATTGAGGGCGATGACCGCGCCGAAGTTGAGTGCGGCGAGTGTGTCCATCGTCTGATAGCCGTTCAGAATGCCGCTCAGCGCGGGCAGGGACTGGTATTCGGCCGCCGGGGAGGCATAATGCGGCGCGACCGGATGCACGAGACAGCTGCCGAACAGCACGAGGATGAGAACGATGAGCGTTGGGCAGAGCACGCGCCCGAGACGGTCGGTCAGCTTTTCGGGATGGAGCGCGACTGCGAACGCTGCGGCGAAGAAAACCGCCGAATAGAGCAGCTGATGACTGCCCTCGCTGCCGATGAACGGCGCAAGCATCTGAAACGAGGTGCTCGCCGTGCGCGGGATCGCGAGGCAGGGTCCGATGGACAGGTAGATCAGCATCGTAAACACGAGCGCGAAGCGCGGATGCACCCGCGAGGCGAGTACGCCCAGACTTCCGGCGCGCGCGACCGCGATGACGCCGGCAATCGGCAGGCCGATCGCGCTGACCGCGAAGCCGGCGAGGGCCGCCCAGGCATTCTGTCCGGCCTCAGCGCCTAAAAACGGCGGGAATATCAGGTTTCCGGCCCCGAAAAACATGGAAAACAGGGTAAAGCCCACGAGAAGCAGGCTTTTGCCGCGAAGTTTATTTGACATGGCGATCCTTTCCTGCGGCAGCGAAACAGGTGATGCTGCCGGTAAAATGTTCATACAGTATACCCGATACGGGAGAAAAAGTAAAGGAAAAACACAAAAATGTATAAAATTACATCCCGTTCAGCAAAAATACAGAACGGGATGCGGCGTTCAGCCGGGACAGGCCGCGCAGAGGTCCGCCTGCGTCGGCATGACAGCGCCCCTGTGCTGAACGGTGAGCGAGGCGCAGCGTGCGGAAAAGCGCAGGTATTCTGCGAGCGTCTGCTCGGAAAGCGAGGCAAGCTCGTCTGCGGAAACGCCGTCGCGCGTCAGCTGATAGAGGAACGAGCCGATGAACGAGTCGCCGGCGCCGGTCGTGTCCGTGACGGGCACAGAGATCGCTGCGGCCTCCGCATGGCAGGACGGCGTATACGCCGCCGAGCCGTTCGCGCCGCGCGTCACGACCACCATGCGGACGCCGAGGGCGAACAGCTTTTCCGCTGCCGCCCGTTCGTCGGCGCAGCCGGTGACGAATTCGATCTCGTCATCGCTCAGCTTGACCAGATCCGCACAGGGCAGGAACTGCCGTATCGCCGCCTGACAGTCCGCCGGACTGCTCCAGAGCGGCAGGCGGACGTTCGGGTCGAAGGAAACGAAGGCTCCGGCCTGCTTTGCAAGCTCGATGGCGCGCCGGTGTGCGCCGCGCACCGGATAATCGACCAGATCGACCGAGCAGAAGTGCAGGACCGCGCAGTTTTCGAACATTTCGGGCGTGATCTGTTTTTCGTCAAGGAACAGGTCGGCCGAGGGATTGCGGTAGAAGGAGAACTCACGGTTGCCCGCCGCGTCGAGCGAGACGAAGGCAAGCGCCGTATTGGCGCGATCCGTGCGGAAAACCGAGGAAATATCCACATTTGCCGCGCGTAGAACCTTGAGGATGTGTGTGCCGAAGGCATCCTCACCGACCTGCGAGATCATTTTCGCCTCGCTGCCGAGCCGCGCGACTGCCGTTGCAACATTGGCGGGCGCGCCGCCTGCCACACGCTCGAACTGCTGCACCTCGTCGAGCGCGCAGCCCTTCTGCTGCGGCACGAAGTCGATGAGCAGTTCACCGATCGCAACTGCTTTTTTCATAGCTTTTCCTCCAGAATATAGCGCTCGATCGCCTGTGCGACGCCGTTTTCCGTGTTGCTTCCGGTCACGACATCTGCCGTCAGACGAACGTTTTTTCTGCTGTTTGCCATCGCGATGCCCAGTCCAGCCGCGCGCAGCATGGTCAGATCGTTGTCGCTGTCGCCGATCGCAGCCAGATTTTCCATCGTGCATCCGAGCTCCTTTGCGAGCCAGCGCAGTCCCTGCCCCTTGTTCACGCCGCGGCGGTTGATCTCGATATTGTGCAGCTCGCCGCCAAACATCACGGACGGCGCGATCTCAAAGCTGCCCATATGTTTCAGGCGGCTGATCAGCAGATCGGAAATATCGTGCGAGGGATAGAGGACGGCCTTTGTGAACGGAAGCGCCTCGTTTTCGAGCGCCTTCAGCCATTTTTCATGGCTGTCCAGATAAAAATAGCCCTCGTCCGCCTCGTTCATGACGATCTGTCCGCCCTGCTCCAGATGGCGCAGAAGCGCACGGAATGCGCCGCCGTAGTACAGCGACTGCGTGGTATACAGGCAGGGGTCGGTCTCAAATTCCTCGCAGAGCGCAAGAATATCCTCGCAGTGCGTCAGGCTCAGACCGCTGAAAAACTGCGGCTCTGCATCCCGCGGCCGCTGTACGGCCGCACCGCTCGAGGTGACGAGCCAGTCGGGCGGCGCGAGCAGCTGGTCGCTGAACGCACGCACCTCGCGCACATTTCTGCCTGTGCAGAGTACGATTCGAACGCCGCGCTCCTGAGCGCGGCGCACTGCCTGTGCATCTCGGGGTGAGACCTGGTTTTTCTCGTTCAGCAGCGTGCCGTCGAGGTCGAGAGCCAGGAGCTTGTACTGATTACCGGGAAATGCCATCCGTGATCTCCATTCTGTTTATACTCCAGAGCTGTGCCGTACCGCCGTCCAGAACGACGCCGCGCGCGGCCGGGTCGGGATAATAGCGCGTCGTGAGCACAGTCTCGCCGTGATTGATAAAGATTTCGAGCGACGAGGCATCCGCGAGGATGCGCATGGTCTGCGCCTGCGTCCGGGCATAGCGTACCGTGCGGCCTGCACCGCTCACGCCGCCGAGCGACAGGATGACCTCGTCATCGCTCCATTCTACCACAGCGGCTCCGCGTATGACAAGCCTTCCGGGATAAAAAATTCGCAGTTCCATGTCGAAAATATGCGCGTTTTCGGGAGAAACCGGCTTTTCGCACAGCTGCTCCAGCTCCTTTACGGGATAGCGGCGCAGTCTGCCGCCGCGCTGTGTCAGCTCGCACGGTACAGTCAGGCAGTGCTGCCAGCCGCACGCGACGGTCGCGGGATTGCCGTAGGGCGCGTCCGGCATGCCCATCCAGCCGACCGGCGGCGCAAGGTGAAAATACGGCCGGTACGGGTCGGCGGCGGCAAGCGGCGCGTCCTCGCGCTCGATGCGTGCAACGAGACGGGAAAGATCGCTCTGCAGGTCGTTCGGCACGGGAAGAACCTCCTTTGAAATGAAAAAAAGCGGCTCTGTGTGCGCGAAAACAGACAGAGCCGCCGAAGAATTTACTTGATGAGCATCGGGCCGACCGTGTTGATGTTGCCGGCGCCCATGGTGAGGACGAGGTCGTTCGGGCCTGCGTTTTTGCGCAGGTAATCCGCGATCTCATCGAAGGTATCGAACGAGACAGCGCCCGGGACCTCCTTTGCGATGTCGGAGGAGTAGATGCCGATGGTGTTCTGCTCGCGCGCAGCATAGATGGGCGCGAGAATGGCCTGATCGCACTGCTTGAGCGCGTCGACGAACTCGGGGAACAGCGCCTTGGTGCGCGTATAGGTGTGCGGCTGGAACGCGCACAGGATGCGGTCGAAGTGCATCTCCTTCGCGGTGGAGAGGGTCGCCTTCATCTCGCTCGGATGGTGCGCGTAGTCGTCAACGACCGTCGCGCCGTTCGGCATCTTGCCGACGAGCTGGAAGCGGCGGGAGGAGCCGGTGAACTTGTTCAGGCCCTTTTCCGCGGCCTCGCCCGGAACGCCGAGAAATTCCGCTGCCGCGCAGCAGGCGAGGGCGTTGAGCATATTGTGGCGGCCGGGCACCGAGAGCGCGACCTTTGCATATTCCTTTCCGTCGATGTTAACGGTAAAGCGGTAGTAGCCGTTTTCGTCGCGGACCTCGGTCGGATAAACGTCTGCATCGGACGTTGTGCCGAAGGTGCGGATGCGGCGGTCGATGTGCGCGACGGCGCGCATCGCGTTCGGGTCGTCGTGGTTGACAACGACCAGACCGTTCATCGGAGTCAGCTCTGCAAACTCGTGGAACGAGTGGATGATGTCGTTGATGTCCTTGAAGAAGTCGAGGTGATCCTCCTCGACGTTCAGGATGACCGAAACGGTCGGCGCGAAGCGCAGGAAGGAATTGGTGTACTCGCAGCTCTCCGCAACAAAGCAGCCCTTGCCGCCGATGCGGAGCGTGCCGCCGATGGCGGGCAGGTTGCTGCCGACCATGACCGTCGGGTCCATCTGCGCCTCGATGGTCATCATGGTCATCATCGAGGTCGAGGTAGTCTTGCCGTGGGTGCCGGAGAGGCAGACGACATTGTCGTAGTCGCGCATGATGTGGCCCCAGGCCTCTGCGCGCTCCATGACCGGGATGCCGAGCTCGTGTGCGCGGACGATCTCGGGGTTTTCGTCGTGAACGGCGGCGGTGCGCACGATCAGGGACGCGCCCTCGACGTTCTCCGGCCTGTGCTCATAGGTGATCGCGGCGCCGAGCGCCTCGAGACGCGCGGTGACGTCGGTGCGCAGGCGGTCGGAGCCGGAGACCGGCACACCCTTGCTCAGCAGAAGCTCTGCGAGCGAGTTCATGGATACGCCGCCGATGCCGATGAGGTGAATTCTTTCCTTATTTTCAATATAGGGCTTGATAGACAGGGCCATTTTCCCTAAGCCTCCTGTTTGTTCTGTTTTTTTCAGCGAAAGCTGTGCTTCCTTTTATTATAGTACAGTTTCCGATAAAATAAAATAGGGAAACGAACAAAAAATGAACGAATGCACGAAAAAAGAAAAACGGCAGGAAATGACGGCTTGATGAAGTGTGTAAAGTCCGGCGAAAATGTTCGGTATTTCCATATTGTTACCGGGATAAACTGCGTTTGCGGTTGCAATGCGGGACGGTTTCGTGTACAATGGACATAGCTGCTGCGAAGGATGCAGCGTTCCCCATGCAGGAAAGGAAGTAAGCATGAAAGTTTTGATTTTGTCCGTTACCGCCGGCTATGGTCATCATGCCACGGCGCAGGCGATCGGAGATATGCTAAAGAACAAGGGGGCGGAGGTGGACACGCTCGATGTGTACGCCTATATCAGCAACCTCATTAAAACCACGATCGACAAGGGATATCTGTTCTCCTCCAAGCATATGCAGACGCTGTATCGTCTGGTCTATCAGCTGGCAGAGAACAACGGCGCGAGCTATTTCTCCTCTGCGCCGAGCATCATCAATATCATCAATGCCCTCGGCGCGACCAAATTCGCGCGCGTCATTTCCGACCGCGAGCCGGACGTCATCATCTGCACGCATGTTTTCGCCGCGCAGATGGTGGATGAACTGAAAAAGCGCAAAAAGCTCGCGGACATCATGACCATCGGCATCGTCACGGACTACACGCTCCATCCGTACTGGGAGGATGTGCCGCGCGTGCAGTATATCGTCACGGCGAGCGAGCTGCTGACCTACCGCTGCGTGCAGCGCGGCGTGCCGCGTGAGCGCATCCTGCCGTTCGGCATTCCGGTGCATCCGAAGTTCAACCTGCGCCTCGACCGCCGTGCAGCAGCGGAGGAGCTCGGTATCGATCCGGATATGCATACCATCCTGCTGATGGGCGGCAGCATGGGACATGCAGAGCACGTAAAGACTATCGAAAAGATCGTGCAGATCGGTATGCCGTTCCAGATGCTCGTCGTCTGCGGCAACAACAAGAAAATGCAGATGCACGTTGAAAAATTCGCCGCGCGCTACAACGGAAACTGCATCATCCGCCCCTATGGCTTTGTGCACAACGTTGAGGTGATGATGAGCGCGTCCGACTGCATCATCTCCAAGCCGGGCGGCCTGACGGTCTCGGAGGCGCTCGCGAAGAACCTGCCCATGCTGCTCGCCGACCCCATCCCGGGTCACGAGGAGAGGAACGTCGATTTTCTCGTCAATAACGGCATGGCGGCGCTCATCACCAAGCATTTTCCGGTGGATGAGGCGGTTTACGAGCTGTTCACCAATCCGGTGCGTCTGGAGACCGTGCGCCACACGATGAAGGCGGTCGCGCACCCCGACGCCACCGAACGTCTCGCGGATTTCGTTCTCGCGCTGCAATAAACATAAAAATAACGCACAGAGGGAATTTTACCGTCCTCTGTGCGTTTTTTTTGTTGCAAAAAATACCGAAAGCACCGGCACCTGCGCAATCCTCTCCGCCTCATCGGGGAAGTCGCGCGAGAGCCGTGCGGCGCAGCGGCGGCAGAAGTCCTCGTAAAGTGCCGGATCTTCACGCATCTGCTGCTTGAACCCCCAGATATGTGTGAAATATCCGCCCTGACCGCCGCCGAACAGCGAGGGCAGGTCGGAAAGCGCCCGGATGCGGATACCTTTCTTTTCGGCGCACATGGTGAGCAGCCGCTGCTCGGCGAACACCATGTAGGTCAGCGTGTCGTCCGCCTGCGGCGCGGAGCGCATGAAGCGGATGGCGGTATCCGTGTAATAGCGGCGGAACTCGTCGCTCCCGAAGTAGCACAGCGCGGTGTTGAGCGGCTGTACCGTCCAGTCGAGTTCATCGAAATCAAAGCCGCGCGAGCGGGAAAACGCGCTTTTGTCGGGATAAATGGACGGAATGATGTCCTCGCGGTGGATGGCGGCGGCGTCCACGCCATCGAGCAGTGTGTCGATATTCTTCCAGCAGATGAGGTCGGTGTCGAGCATGACGCACGGCGCCTTCATCGCGGCGACTGCGTACAGCTTTCCGGCGGCCCAGAACGCCGTGGCGTTGATGTCGTCCGGCATCGCGTCGAGCAGGGGGTGCATTCCGTCGTCCCAGAGAAAATCCAGTCCGAGCGAAGCGTAGTATTCCACCGCGCGGCTGTCGCAGACCATGCAGATGCTGCCGTTTTCGCGCCGCCAGCAGAGCGCGGAGAGCGCGGTCGTGAGCAGCTCGAACGGCTCGACCGCATACGGCATGCCGGGCGCGCGGACCGAAAAGGGGCGTGTCCAGTTCACGTGAAAGCCGCGCATCAGATCAGCTCCAGTCCGTAGCCGCCGACCGTGTAAACGCACGAGCCGAACACATAGGAGCCGCCCGAACCCGAACCGGACGAGCGGAAGCTCGTGGTATACGAGGTCGTGTAGGAGCCGGAGCCGGAACCCGAGCCTGCGGCGAAATACACCGTCTGAACGACGGTTTTTACGCCGTTTTCCTCACGGATGACGTCGCTTTCGCTCTCGCACGGCGGCAGCGCGCCGCCCATGACCGGCACCGGCGGACGGCCGTCCTCGGCCGGGTACCAGCCGTCGGGATAGGGGTCGACCGCGAACACGGGCGCAGGCGCAGCAGACGGTGCTTCGGCAGGGTTTTCGTCTGCTTTCGGCGTATCTTCGCACTTTTTCTCTTGCTCGGGCGGCTTGCAGTGCCGCGCATAGCTGTCCAGATCAAACACAACTCCGTCGATCTCACGATATTTTTCCGGATTCATTGCCAGAATGCCGTTTGGCTTTGACATGGCGGCACCTCCCTGATTTTTCATCACAATAAAATTATACCGAACCGCATAGGTTTTCGCAACTGTTTTTCAAGGGTTTTCTTTGACAGCAGAATGGAAACACCTTATAATAATATGAACAGAAAAACGAAAAAAGACGTTCTCCGGCGTGGGATTTTCCTCTGTCCGGACGCGGAAATAAACGAAACGGAGCATATCATGGACTTTTTATCACTGGAGCAGTCGGTCTGGAGCCGACTGAAGGAAGAGACGCGCCCCATCGTGCTGTACGGCATGGGGGACGGGGCGGATAAGATACTTGCGCAGTTCGACCGCCTCGGCATCCGCGCGAGCGGTGTGTTCGCGAGCGACGAATTTGCGCGCGGCAACCTGTTTCACGGCTTTTCGGTGCGCAAGCTGTCGGACACGGTGGCGGAGCTGGGCGAGGACATCGTGATCATCATTTCGTTCGCCAGTCAGCGTCCCGAGGTGCTCGCGAAGATGTACGAGCTGGACGCAGACTATGACGTTGTCGCGCCCGATGTTCCGGTCGTGCCGGGGCCGCTTTTTGACGAGGCGTTCGTGCGTGAGCACAGCGCGGACATGCAGAGGGCGTATGAGCTGCTCGCGGACGAGCGTTCGCGCGAGGTATTTTCGACACCGTGCGCTTCAAGCTGTCGGGCAGGCTGAAATACCTGCGAAACAGCGAAAGCGGCAAGGATGAGGTGTTCGAGAACATCCTCCGGCCGGGCGCAGACGAGCATTTTTCCGACCTCGGTGCGTACAACGGCGACACGATCCGCGAGCTGCTGCACTACACGGACGGCCGCTTTGCCTCCGTTACCGCGCTCGAGCCCGACCGCCGCAGCTTCCGCAAGCTGAACGAATGGGCCTCGGCGAATATCGAGGGCGATGTGACGCTCGTGCAGGCGGGCGCGTGGGACAGGGACGAGATCCGCTGCTTCTCCGATCAGGCAGGCCGTCAGTCGCACGTCGCGAACAAGGGCCGCGAGACGCAGATGCGTGCGCTCGACAGCGTGCTGAACGGCAGGCCGTGCACTTATCTCAAGATGGATGTCGAGGGCGCGGAGCGCGAGGCGATCGCCGGTGCGCGGCAGACCATCGAGCGCGAGAGGCCGAAGCTGAATATCGCGGCATATCACCGCAGCGAGGATTTCTTCGAACTGCCGCTGCTTATCCACAGCCTGTGCAAAGATTACGCGCTTTATCTGCGCCATCACCCCTATGTCCCGGCGTGGGACACCAATCTGTACGCGAGATAAAAAAGAGTGGAAATCTCGGTGCGCAGGTTGTATAATAAAGACAAATACAGGACGGGCGAGACCTGTCCGCAGTAAAGGAGATAATTACAATGGGATGTTTCTACTGTGACGAGCATCATGAGGGCCGCGAGGCGATCATGTTCAAGGTCGGCGACATGAAGGCCGGCACGCTGTATCTGTTCAAGGATCAGGCGCACAAGGGCCGCTGCGCACTGGCGCTGAAGAGCCACAAGAAGGAGCTGTGCGAGTGCGACGAGCAGGAGCGCAACGACTACTGTGCTGATCTGGCAGCGGCTTCCGGTGCGATCAAGAAGCTGTGGGGCTGCACCAAGATCAACCTCGGCTCCTTCGGCGACAGCAATCCGCATCTGCATTTCCACATCGTACCGAAGTACGAGGGCGGCTTTGAGTTCGGCGGCAGCTTCGCGATCACCAATCCGGAGCCGGTATTCCTGAAGGACGAGGAGTACAAGGAAATGATCTCTCAGCTCCAGAAGGAGCTTGGCCTCTAAGGGGGACGCTGTCCCCCTTAGATACGCCCCCGGTTCCTTGCGAAACCGGGGGCGATAACCCCCTCTCGTCCGCACGGCGGACGAGGCCGCGCCGCGGCGGCGCGGGCAGAGGTATAAAAGTCCGGCAGAGCTGGACTTTTATGGGGAATTTAATGCGGCGCTCTGCGGAGCGCCTGTCCTGCCTGTTTTGCCGAAGGCAAAATGCGGCAGGAAATTGCGCCCGGAGGGCGCAGAAAAGGCACGCCTTTGGCGTGCCTTTTCTTACTTTGAGAGGGAGAAAGTTTCCGTATGGGAACTTTCGGGCGTTCGTGTTTTTGTAAAGTCAAAACACAGATTGTCGGCAAACGAAGTTTTTCGACAGTCTCGCTTGCCGGCGGAACGGCAGTTCCGCGGCAGATTATAGTTTCATGGCCCGCGCAAGCTTGCTTTCGTTCTCGGGGACAAGGTCGAGCTGGTCGGCCAACTCGGCGGCGAGGGCATGGAACGCCTTTTCGTCGCCTGCGACATATTCCAGCTCGATCTCGCACAGCGGCGCGCTCCGACCCTCGCGGCGCAGCTCACCCTTGTCGAGCGCAAGCTCGCAGACCGTATCCTGCTCCTGAAGCAGTACGGCGCAGCGGCGGAACGAGACCGTGCAAATCTTCTTGAGCTCCGCGTGCAGCAGTTCGCCGCACAGCGCCTCGGGCGCGCCCTTTTCGGGCAGCTGCCGCAGACCGTCTTCGAGCGTACCTGCATCGCACTGATATTCCTCGTGTGCGCGCAGACCGTCCGTGCTTTCCTCCTCGCCGCGCAGCTTCATGCAGCACACCGTGCGCTCGTTTTCGCGGCGCAGGCGCAGCGCAGCCTTCTTATTGCGCAGCATCCCGTCCGCGGTATCGAAATAGCTCGACTCCATGCGGATGGTGCGGCTCTGGCTGCCGATGCGCGAGGAGGCCCACAGCAGCGCGCGGTTCAGCAGCAGCTCGTCCGCACGCCATTTGTATTCCTTCTCCATCGTTTTATTCATGCTCTTACCTGTCCGTTTCCGTAGATGATATACTTGGTCGTGGTCAGCGCATTCAGTCCCATCGGGCCGCGTGCGTGCAGCTTCTGAGTGGAAATACCGATCTCCGCGCCGAAGCCGAACTCGAAGCCGTCTGTAAAGCGCGTGGAGGCGTTGACATAGACCGCCGCCGCGTCCACTTCCTCCAGAAAACGCTGGGAAGCGTCGTAGTCGCGGGTGATGATGCACTCCGAGTGGCCGGTGTTGAAGCGGTTGATGTGGTCGATGGCCTCGTCAAGCGAGTCGACGACCTTGCAGGAGATCTCGTAGCCGAGGTATTCGCGGCCGTAGTCTTCGTCGGTAGCCGGAAGGATGGCGTCGCCGAGGATTTCGGTCGTGCGCGCGCAGCCGTGGATGGTGACATGGTCGTCCGCCAGACCCTCTGCCGCCATCGGCAGGAATTTCAACGCGACATCCCGGTGCACGAGCAGGCTCTCCGCCGCGTTGCACACGCTCGGGCGCTGGCACTTGGCGTTGACAAGGATGTTCTTTGCCATTTCGAGGTCTGCGGAAGCGTCGACATAGATATGGCAGTTGCCGGTTCCGGTCTCGATGACGGGCACGGTCGCGTTCATAACGACCGAGCGGATGAGGCCTGCGCCGCCGCGCGGAATGAGAACGTCGAGATAGCCGTTGAGCTTCATCATCTGAGTCGCGGTCTCGCGCGAGGTATCCTCGACGAGATTGATGGCGTTTTCGGGCAGACCGCAGGAAGCAAGCGCCTCGCGCATGATCTTCGTCAGGCACATCGAGGAGCGGAAGGCCTCCTTGCCGCCGCGCAGGATGCAGGCCGAGCCGGCCTTGAAGCACAGCGCCGCCGCGTCGACGGTGACGTTCGGGCGCGCCTCATAAATGATGCCGATCACGCCCATCGGGACGCGCTTCTGACCGATATTGAGGCCGTTCGGGCGTCTGCGCATCCAGAGCACCTCGCCGACCGGGTCGGGCAGGGCGGCTACCTGACGGCAGCCCTCCGCGATGCCCGCAATGCGCTTTTTATCGAGCATCAGGCGGTCGATGAGGCCGTCGTTCAGTCCGGCGGCTCTGCCGTTTTCGATGTCGACGGCGTTTGCCGCGATGATTTCGTCTGCACGCGCCTCGAGCGCGTCTGCGATGGCGAGAAGCGCACGGTTTTTATCGTTCGTGCCGAGCTTTGCGACCGTGTATTTCGCACGTCGCGCGTCCTCGGCGATTTCAAGAAGCTGTCGCATTGATTTTCACCTCTGAGTTATTCATTGTTTCGGGAAAAGAGCGTTCCGACCTGCTTGCCGTCCACGATGTCGTACAGCAGGCCCTGCTTGTCGCCGTTGGCCACGAGCATGGGGATGTTCGCGTCCATGCACAGCTCGGCCGCGCCGATCTTGGTCGCCATGCCGCCCGTGCCGAGCGAGGAGCCGGCGCCGCCGGCCATTTTGCGCACCTTGGAGGTGATGACCGGGACATGGGAGATCAGCTTCGCCTGCGGATTCTTGCGCGGGTCGGAGTCGTACAGGCCGTCGATGTCGGAGAAGATGACGAGCAGGTCAGCCTCGCACATGCGCGCGACGACGGCGGACAGCGTATCATTATCGCCGAAGTTTTCGATGTGCTTGAGCTCGGCGGTCGCGACCGAGTCGTTCTCGTTGATGATGGGCACGACGCCGATCTTGGTCAGCTCGGTAAACGTGTTATGGATGTTCTGACGCTGCTCGGTGTCGACGATATTCTCGCGCGTCAGCAGGATCTGCGCGACATTGATGCCGTATTCAAGGAACATTTTATCGTAAATGTGCATCAGCTCGCACTGGCCGACGGCAGCGGCCGCCTGCTTTACGGCGAGCTCGCGCGGTCGCTCCTTCAGACCCAGCTTGGCCGTGCCGACCGCCACTGCGCCGGACGAGACGAGTACCATCTCGAACCCGCGGTTCTGCAGGTCGCTGATGGTGCGCACGAGCTGCTCGATGCGGCGGATATTCGGCTTGCCGTTGTCGTAGGTCAGCGTTGAGGAGCCGACCTTGACGACGATGCGCCGCACCTCTTTCATGTTCAGCATAATCAATAAACCTCCGGAAAATACGGCGGAAGACAGTTCCGTCCGATAGATACCTCTATTTTAGCACAGCAAAGCGAAACTCACAAGAGCGCAGCCCGGCTTTTCCGTTCAGGGGACGTACAAAATCCACCTGACGCCCAAACGCCATTTTGCGCATATTTTCCGTTCCACAAACACGAAATATGTGGTATACTGTAATTTATGATAATATGCCCTCTTGCACGTTTTCGAAAGGACGGGAGAAAATATGAAAAACAGAATTTTACTCCGCATCGCCGGTCAGAAGTACACGCTGATGGCGGATGAGTCGGTGGAATACATGAACGAGGTCGCCTCCTTCGCCCAGCAGGTCATCGTGTCCTGCGGCGGCAGCGCCTCCTTTGCCTCGACGCGCGCGATCGCGCTGGCGTCGGTCAATCTGGCCGACCAGTGTATCAAGGCTAAGCGTGAGGCGCTCGCAGCGGAGGAAAAATGCCGCAAGCTCGAGGCAGAGCTCGAGGCGCTCCGCAGCGGCAAAAAGACTGAAAAGAACGGAAAAGACAGCAAATGAACGTAAAAATTCCTGAACTTCTTGCGCCGGCAGGGTCGCCCGAGGGCGTGCGCGCCGCCGTGCAGTCGGGCGCGGGTGCGGTGTACATGGGCTTCGGCACCTTCAATGCGCGCCGCAACGCGCAGGGCTTTTCGCACGAGGAAATGGCGGACGCCATCGCCTACTGCCGCGCACGAAACGTAAAGAGCAACATCACGCTGAACATCCTCGTGGGAGACCGCGAGCTGGACGACGCGCTCGAGGACGCGAAGTTCCTGTATGAGGCGGGCGCGGACGCGCTCATCGTGCAGGATCTGGGTCTCGCGCGGCTCATCCATGCGCACGCGCCGGATTTCGCTCTGCACGCCTCCACGCAGATGACCGTCCACACGCTCGACGGGGCAAGGCAGGCGCGCGACATCGGTTTTTCCCGCGTCGTGCTCAGCCGCGAATGCACGCGCGAGCAGATCGAGCAGATCACGCGCGAGGCAGGCGTCGAGACCGAGGTGTTCGTCCACGGCGCACTGTGCATGTGCTATTCGGGTCAGTGCTACCTGTCCGCCGTCATCGGGCAGCGTTCGGGCAACCGCGGTCTGTGTGCGCAGCCGTGCCGCCTGCCGTACAACGGCGGCTACCCGCTCTCGCTCAAGGATCTGATGCTCGCCGGTCACGTGGCGGAGCTGGCGGACTGGGGCGTGTCCTCGCTCAAGATCGAGGGCCGCATGAAGCGCCCGGAGTACGCCGCCATCGTCACGAAGGTCTACGCCGACCTGCTGCGCGAGCACAGAAAGCCGACCGCCGGGGAGCGCGACATCCTGCGCCGCGTGTTTTCGCGCGACGGCTTCACCGACGGCTACTACACCGGGAAAAAGGGCGACAGTATGTTCGGCACCAAGACCGACGTGCCGATGAACGAGGTCAAGGCGCTCTATGACGAGGCTGCGCGCCGCTTTGCCGAGGGCAAAGAAGCGCCGCTCGTGCCGGTGAATCTGTTCTTCAGCGCGCGCCGCGACACGGGCGCTGTGCTGAGCGCCGGAGAGGTGACCGTGACGGGCGGGACGGAGCAGGCGAAAAACCGTCCGACGACCCCGGAAATGGTGGAAAAATCGCTCTCCAAGACCGGCGGCACGCCGTTTTATGTGCAGAACATGCATATCGAGGTCGAGGATGGTCTGGTCGTCCCGGCGTCCGTCATGAATGGCATGCGCCGCGATGCGCTCGCGCTTCTGCTCGCCAAGCGCTCGGTCGCGCCCTCGCGCGACTGGATGGACGGCAATGTGCTGCCGCGCGACGAGGAGGCGGCGTCCCGTGAGGGCTTCCGCGGCTATACGGCCGCCGTCCGCACCGAGGCGCAGGCGAAAGCGCTCGAGGGTCTCGGACTGGAGGCCGTCTATGCGCCGCTCGAGGTCGCCGCGCGCACCGGCCTTCCGGCCGTACTGCCGCGCGTCTTTTCCGACAGCGAGCAGGGACAAATCGAAATGCTGCTCGGCGAGGCGATGAGCCGGGGAACGGACACGGTTCTCGTCGGCAACATCGGCCACATCCCGATGGCGAAGCGCCTCGGCTTTGCCGTGCACGGCGATTTCGGTCTGAACGCCTACAACAGCCGCACGCTGTGTGCGCTCGCAGAAATGGGCGTTTCGCGCCAGACGCTGTCGTTCGAGGCGCGTCTTGCGCAGATCCGCGACATGGAGGGACCGCTCGAGACCGATCTCATCGTCTATGGCCGCCTGCCGCTCATGATTTTTGAAAACTGCGCCATCCGCCGCCAGCACGGGGGCAAATGCTCGTGTAAAAACGGCGTGACCGTGCTGACCGACCGCCGGCACGAGAGCTTTCCGCTGCTGCCGGAGTTCGGCTGCCGCAACACGCTCATCGGCAACCGTCCACTGTGCCTGCGCGAGGATTTCGCGCGGCTCGGCGTGCAGACTGCCCGTCTGCTGTTCACAACGGAAAGCCCGGAGGAGTGCGCACACATCGCACGTGCGTTCCTCAGCGGTGCGCCACTCGAGGGCGAGTTCACGCGCGGCTTATATAAAAGAGGAGTCGAATAAATGAAAATCGTACTTGCATCCGGCTCGCCCAGACGGCGCGAGCTGCTGAGCCTTATCACAGAGGATTTTGCCGTCTGCCCGGCGGACGCGGATGAAAGCCTGCGCGACGGCGCGCCGCTCGCGGACGAGGTCGTCCGCCTGTCGCGCCTCAAGGCCGAGGCGGCGATGCAGTCGCATCCGGACGCGGTGTGCATCGGCTCGGACACCATGGTGACCATCGACCATCTGCCGCTCGGCAAGCCGAAGGACAGAGCGGACGCGGCGGATATGCTGCGCCGTCTGCGCGGCCGCACGCACGAGGTGCTGACCGGACTTGCGGTGCTGTCGCCGGACGGCGGCGCGCAGACGCTCTGCACCCGTACCGAGGTCACGTTCCGCGACTTTTCCGAGGAGGAGCTTGCGGAATATCTCGCCACCGGCGAGCCGCTCGACAAGGCGGGCGCCTACGGCATCCAGGGCCACGGCGCGCTGCTCATCGAGGGCATCCGCGGCGATTATTACAGCGTTATGGGGCTTCCGGTCGCGCCGCTCGGCGTGATGCTGCGGAAGCTGAACGCTGCCCGTTGAGAGGAGATTTGTTTTGCGCAGAAGAAAAAGCGTAGAGCCGCGGTTTTTCGTCGGAATCGCCGCGGTGGCCGTGCTGTGTATCCTGTCGGCCGTGTACAGCGGCGTGACGGGAAATCCCTCGCCGGTGAGCCGCGCGGCAGGCGCGGTCATCCGCCCGGTGCAGCGCCTTGCGAGCGGCATCGGCGGCGTGTTCGGCAGAGGCATCGGCTATTTTACCGAGTTCGACGAGCTGAAGGCGGAAAATGAAGAGCTGAAAAAGCAGCTCCGCGAGAATGAGCAGCTGGTGCGCGACGCACAACTCGCCATCGAGGAGAACAACCGCTTCCGCGCACAGGCGGGCCAGCCTGAGCGGCAGCGCAACCTTACGACCGTGAACGCCGAGGTCATCAGCCGCAATCCGGGCGACACCGCAGTCACGCTGACGCTCGACAAGGGCACCGCGCACGGCGTTGCGAAGGGAGACCTCGTCACGACGATCGACGGCATGGTCGGCTACGTCAGCGAGGCCGGCTCAAATACGTGCGAGGTCACGACCGTGACCGACGTGGACATGCAGTGCGGCGCGCTCATCACGCGCACGCGCGAGACCGCCATCGCGGAGGGCAGCTATGACCTCATGAGCGAGGACCGGCTGCGCCTTTCCTACCTCACGGCAGGCAATCAGGTCGTTGTCGGCGATACGGTCGAAACCTCGGGCCGCGGCGGCGCCTTTCCCAAGGGCATCATGATCGGCACGGTCGAGAGCGTGCAGCCCGAGGAGACCGGCATTTCGTATTATGCCGTGCTGCGGCCGTTCGTCAACGTCTCGAACGTTTCGAGCGTGTCCATCATCACCGATTTCACCGACACAACGGAGTGATACCATGCAGAGAGAACTGATTTCAATCCCGAAAATGCTGCTGTACGCTCTTGTGACCGTTCTCGTCTACGTCATCCAGACGAGCGTGTTCGGCGCGCATCCGCTGTTCGGCTACCATGTCGATCTGCTGCCTGCGGCCGTGACGGCGGCGGCCCTGCTCGACGGCCCGGTCGAGGGCGCGGTCGTGGGTCTGCTCGCCGGGGTGCTGTACGACGTCGGTCTGGTCGGCATGGACGGCATTTATCCGATCTATTTCATGCTGTACGGCCTGCTCGGCGGCCTGATCAGCCGGACGGCGCTCGCCGGCGGCTTTCTCTCCATGGTGCTGATGAACGCCTTCGAGATGCTGCTGCTCGGCATGCTGCGCTATTTTGTGCAGCTCATGCGGGAGGGTGCGTCCTTCCTGCTCGTGCTGCATCAGACGGTCGGCGGAACGCTCGTCGCGTGCATGCTGTGCTTTATCGTCTATCTGCCCATGCGGCGCATCAGCCGCGCATTTTCGAGGGACGACCGGTGGATATAAAGGAGCGACCCCATGGAAAATAAACAACAACTGCTGCACCGGCTTGCCGCGCTGCTCGTCATGCTGCTGCTGTGCGCAGGTCTGGCAGGAAGCCGTCTGGTCGACCTCCAGCTTGTGCACGGACAGGAATATCTCGAGCGCTCGGCGCAGTTTCTGACGACGACCTCGACGGTTTCCGCTGCGCGCGGCGAGATCCTTGACCGCTACGGACGTCCGATGGTCTCGAACAAGACCGGTTTTTCGCTCGTTCTGCTGTATTCTGACTTCTGGGAGAATAAAGAGGACAAATTTGACCGGCTGCTCGACCTTGCACAGCGCGTGCAGGCGGATGCGGCAGGTCTGAATGTGACGGGCGACGTGGGCAAAACGCTCGCGGCGGCGAAAAAGCAGGCGCAGCCTGCGCAGGATGAATATACGGACGAAACCGAGGAGGAAGCCGGGGAGGCGCGTGCGCTCCTGAACGATATGCTGCCGATCTCGGCCTCCGCGCCCTACACCTACACCGCCGAGGCGGGGAGCAGCAGCATGGCCACGCTGTCCGCCTATATCAAGGACAGCTGCGAGACGCTCGGCCTGACCGCTGTGCAGAGCGCCGTCCGGCAGGCGAAGGAAGCGCCGGTCGAGTACGACGCAGACGGAAACGTCATCGACAAAACAAAGCAGATCGACGCGACAGCGCTGGTCTCTCCGACCGAATTTGTTGCGGCAATGGGAAAATATATGACCGAAAAGCTCGGCATGGCGGCAAATCTGCCGCAGGACGATGTGCGCACGCTCGTCGGCGTGTATTACAGCATGCGTCAGGTCGGCTTCAGCAAGACCATCACCTTTACGCTCGCAGACGACATTTCGATGGACCTCATCGCCTACATCAAGGAGCATCACGGGGAGTATCCGGGCGTCGAGGTGCAGAGCGAAGCCGTGCGTCAGTATGACACAACGGCTGCCGCGCATGTGCTCGGAACGGTGGGCGTCGTGGACGCGACCGAGTGGAAGGACACCTATAAGGAACTTGCCGGTTATCAGATGACCTCGGTCGTCGGCAAGACCGGTCTGGAAAAAGCGTTCGAGAGCTATCTGCACGGCTCGTCCGGTTCGCGCACGGTGGAGACCGACCTCGGCGGCAACGAGGTCGCGGAGCAGTCCACCGCGGCGCCCCGGCCGGGCGACAACGTCGTGACGACCCTTGACCTCGACCTGCAGGAGGTCGCGGAGCGTTCGCTCGCGGAAAACCTTGCCGGAAACGGCAGGGGCGGCGCGGCGGTCGCGCTCGACCCGAATACGGGCGAGGTGCTCGCGATGGCGTCCTACCCGACGTACAGCCTTGCGGATTACAATTCGACCGCAGCGGCCGAGGACCGCGCGAGCGACAGCCGCCATCCCGAGGTGAACCGCGTCACGAGCGGCGTGTACCCGCCCGGCTCGACCTTCAAGGTCCTGTCCGCCATCGCAGGTCTGGAGGAGGGCATCATCGACGCGAACACCCAGATCACCTGCACGGGCGTTTTCGAGTACGGCGGCCAGAAATTCACCTGTAAAAACCATGACACGCCGATGACGCTCGACGTCACAGGCGCGCTCAAGTATTCGTGCAACACGTTTTTCTATACCGTCGGTCAGAAGCTGACCGGCGCGCATCTGGAAAAGTGGTCCGAGCGGTTCGGCCTCGGCGTCGTCACCGGCATCGGCATCGGCGAGCGCTCCGGCCACGCCGCAGGCCCGACCTACCGCGCGGAAATGAAAAAGGCCGACCCCTCCACGCGCGGCTGGCAGGGCGGCGACGATGTTATCGCGGCGATCGGCCAGTCGGACAACGGCTTTACGCCGCTTCAGCTGGCAAACTATATCTCTGCCGTCGTCAACGGCGGCACGCTCTACCAGCCGACGCTCGTGCGGAGCATCAAGAGCTACGACTTTTCAAGCGTGGTCAAGAACGAAACGCCGAGCGCCAAGGAAAAAATCGAGCTTTCGGACGAAACCCGCCGCCTTGTCATGCAGGGCATGAGCGAGGTCACCGACGAGGGCGGCACCGCCGGCAGCGTGTTCGCGGACTATCCCATCAAGGTCGGCGGCAAAACCGGCACGGCCGAGACCTATGAGAACGGCGAGGCGTTCGACAACGGTCTGTTCATCGCGTTCGCGCCGTTCGACGACCCTCAGATCGTCATCTGCGTGGTCGGCGAGGGCGCCGGTCACGGCGCATACGTCGCGCCGGTCGTCCGCGATATGCTCGACGAGTTCTTCACGGCGGACAACGTGGAAAATGTTGACGCTGTGCCGACGGAAAACACGCTTTTACGATAAGTTTTTTCCGAGTGTCCGCGCACGCAGCAGAAAAAGTTTGCCTGACCGCTTGTCAAATTCATGGCGTTAGTTTATAATGTAACCAAATAGAACTTACACGGCCTGCGCGGAAAAATATTCGGGCAGGCTCACTTTCGGAGGCTGTATGTTAAAGGTAATTCTGGTGGCGTCCGGTAAGGGCGGAACAGGAAAGACCTCTCTTACCGCCGGCGTCGGCGCGGCGCTCGCCGCAAACGGGCATCGGGTGCTCGTCATCGACGGCGACTGCGGCCTTCGGAATCTGGATATCGTACTGGGCATGTCGGACCGGGTGGTCTACTCGTTTGCCGACGTGGCGGGCGGCATGGTGCAGCTCGCGGACGCCATGGCGCGTCATCCCGTGTACGAGACGCTGTACCTGCTGACTGCGCCGGTCAGACTGCCCGCTCTGAGCGAGCGCGGCATGGACCAGCTCGCAAAGCAGGCAGAGCAGGCCGGATTTGATTATCTCATCATCGACGGTCCGGCGGGACTCCCGGCGGAGATGTCCTTTCTGGCGCATATCGCCACGCAGGCCATCATCGTCACCGCGACCGACCGCGCCTGTGTGCGCGGCGCGGAGCGCTGCGCACGTACCATCGAGCAGGAATACTGCATCCAGCGCATCCGCATGGTGCTCAACCGCGTGCGTCCGAGGCTCATCAGCCGCGGCCGCTCGGGCAACATCGACGACGCGATGGACGAGGCAGGGCTTCCGCTGCTCGGCATCGTGCCCGAGGATGAGGATCTGATCGCCTGCGGCAACAGCGGAACGAGCATCATCGCAGCCAAAAAGCACGGTGCTGCGCGTGCGTATCAGAACATCGCGCGCCGTCTGGACGGAGAGCGCGTGCCGCTGATGAAGATTTAACCGTCACAGAGAGACAAAATCTGACGTTGACACAAGCCAACCATGGGGATAAGGAAGGAGACGTTTGGAAATGAACATAGCACTGATCGCACATGACCGCAAAAAAGAGCTGATGGTACAGTTCTGCATGGCATACTGCGGCATTCTGGCAAAGCATAACATCTGCGCGACCGGCACGACCGGCAAATTCGTCGAAGAGGCGACCGGCCTCAAGATCGACAAGTGTCTGGCCGGCATGCAGGGCGGCGAGGAGCAGATCTCCGCGCGCGTCGCCTACAACGAGATCGACCTTGTGCTGTTTTTCCGCGATCCGATGTCCAACTCGCAGTACGAGCCGGATGTTCACGCGATCGCACGACTGTGCGATATGCACAACATCCCGATCGCTACCAACTCGGCAACGGCTGAAATGCTCATCCTCGGTCTTGACCGCGGCGATCTGGATTGGCGAAATATTGTCAACCCGAAGAATAGAAAGTAACAACAACAGAACGCTGCACCGGATGGGAAAAATCCCCGTTCGGTGCATTCCGTCTGTCTTGAGGAGAATTGAAACATGGAAAAAGTGAAACCCAGAACCCTTTCCGGCTTTATGGAGCTGCTCCCGGCACCGCAGGTGCAGATGGAGCGCATCATGCAGGTGCTGCGCGAGACCTACGCGCTCTACGGCTTCTATCCGCTCGACACCCCGCTCATCGAGTCCTCCGAGGTGCTGCTTGCCAAGGGCGGCGGCGAGACCGAAAAGCAGATCTACCGCTTCACCAAGGGCGACAGCGACCTTTCGCTGCGCTTTGACCTCACCGTACCGCTCGCGAAGTACGTCGCCCAGCACTACGGCGAGCTGACCTTCCCGTTCCGCCGTTTCCAGATCGGCAAGGTATACCGCGGCGAGCGCGCACAGCGCGGCCGGTTCCGCGAGTTCTATCAGGCCGATATCGACATTATCGGCGACGGCAAGCTGGACATCATCAACGAGGCCGAGGTGCCGAGCATCATCTATAAGACCTTCACCTCGCTGGGCCTTCAGCGCTTCAAGATCCGCATCAACAACCGCAAGGTGCTCAACGGCTTTTTCGCCATCCTCGGTCTGACCGAGAAGGCGGGCGACGTCATGCGCACCATCGACAAGCTCGAAAAAATCGGCGCGGAGAAGGTAAAGACCATTCTGGTCGAGGACTTCGGCGTGGAAGCGGCAACCGCGGACGAGCTGCTGAAGTTCATCGAGACCCCGGGCGGCACCGAGGGTATCCTCGCGGCGCTCGACAGCTACAAGGGCAAAAATGAGGTATTCGACCTCGGCGCTGAGGAGCTGAAAACGGTTGCGAACTATATGACCGCGTTCGGCGTTCCGGCGGATCACTTCGAAATCGACCTGACCATCGCACGCGGTCTGGACTACTACACCGGCACCGTTTACGAAACCGCGATGCTCGACCATCCGGAGATCGGCTCCATCTGCTCGGGCGGCCGCTACGACAACCTTGCCGAGTATTACACCGACAAGCAGCTGCCGGGCGTGGGCATTTCCATCGGCCTGACCCGTCTGTTCTACGTTCTCGGCGAGCAGGGCTATCTGAACGACCAGATGAACAAGGCCCCGGCGGACGTTCTCATTCTGCCGATGACCGACGACATGGGCGCAGCCATCGAAACCGCGACCGCCCTGCGCGCTTCCGGTATCCGCACCCAGCTCTACGGCGAGCAGAAGAAGTTCAAGCACAAGATCGGCTACGCCGACAAGCTCGGCATTCCGTTCGTTATCTTCCTCGGCGAGGACGAAATCAATGCCGGCGTGGTCGCCGTCAAGGATATGGAGTCCGGTGAGCAGGTCAAGGTTTCGCTTGATGAGGCGGTAAACCTCATCCGTGCGGGTCTGGCAAAAAGAAGAACGAGGGCAAGGTAATCTGCGACAAGTCTATCTGACGCAGCGACCGACCCCGCGGAAAACATATTTAATATTGTTATCGTCCACCACACACGTTTGCATTCGGAGGTGCGTTTGATGGAAAAATTCGTCTGGAGCTGTACCAAGTTTCTCGCGGCGCTGCTTTGCGCGTTCTGCCTGAGTACGCTGCTGGGTCTGGCGGGACTGGTTGTTTTAGGCTATGTTTCTTTCATCGGCGGACTGTTCTGCGCGGTCTGGATTTATTCCAAGGAAATTTTTCCGGTTCTCCACAAGGACGAACTGGAGTAACCACACGGACAGCACGGAGGTGCGTTCTATGAAAAAACTGATCTGGGGTTGTACACAAATGATCGTGGGGATGCTCGGCGTGATTGCGTCGCTCATTTTCTTTGTATTCGGCGCGTGGGGCTGGCTGTCTGACGCGCTCCAGGTAATTTCCTTTATCCTGCTCTTTCTCTGCGCCTTCGTGGTGTTCCGGGGATACTTCGACTGTGTTCGCCCGGCACTCGCGGACGATAAGACTTCCGAATAACTTTTTGGCAACAAATCTTAGAAATAAGGATTGATAAAACATGAATAACACATCTATCGCAGGCATGAAGCGCACCCATATGTGCGGCGAGCTTCGTCTGGAGCACGCAGGTCAGACCGTTACCGTAAACGGCTGGGTTGACCGCGTGCGCGACAACGGCGGCGTACTGTTTCTGCTGCTGCGCGACCGTGCAGGCATCGTACAGTGCACCTTCGACAAGTCGGTCAACGCCGACCTGTTCGACATCGCGTTCACCTGCCGCACCGAGTTCGTCGTTGCGGTCAAAGGGCAAGCTGGTCGCTCGTGACGCGGCGGCTGTCAACAAGAAGATGCCGACCGGCGAGGTCGAGATCATCGCTGAGGACATCCGCATCCTCTCCAAGGCGGAGACCACCCCGTTTGAGATCGACGACAACAAGGAGGTCGGTGATCAGATTCGTCTGAAGTACCGCTACCTTGACCTGCGCCGCCCGTCCATGCAGCGTAATCTGATGCTGCGCCACCGCGTAACGCAGGTTGCCCGCAACTACTTCGACGAGCACGGCTTCCTCGAAATCGAGACCCCGATGCTCACCAAGTCCACCCCCGAGGGCGCGCGCGACTACCTCGTGCCGTCCCGTGTACATCCGGGCAAGTTCTACGCCCTGCCGCAGTCTCCGCAGCAGTACAAGCAGCTGCTCATGCTCTCCGGCATGGATCGCTACATCCAGATTACCCGCTGCTTCCGCGACGAGGACCTGCGCGCCGACCGTCAGCCGGAGTTCACCCAGATCGACCTTGAGATGTCCTTCGTTGAGCAGGACGACGTGATCGCGGTAAACGAGGGCTTCCTCCAGCGCGTATTCAAGGAAGTTCTGGACGTTGATATTCAGCTTCCGCTGCCGAGCATGACCTGGCAGGATGCGATGGACAAGTACGGCTCGGACAAGCCGGACGTCCGTTTCGGCTTTGAGATCAAGGACATTTCCGATATCGCGAAGGACTGCTCGTTCAAGGTGTTCAAGGACACCGTGGAGAACGGCGGTACGGTTCGCCTCATCAACGTAAACGGCTACGCGGACAAGTTCCCGCGCAAGGAAATCGACAAGCTCGGCGAGTTCGTCAAGACCTACCGCGCAAAGGGCCTCGCGTGGATGAAGCTCGCCGCTGACGGCAGCATGACCTCCTCGTTTGCGAAGTTCCTCTCCGAGGACGAAATCGCAGCCATCAAGGAGCGTGCAGGCGCGAAGGAGAACGACCTGCTGTTCGTCGTTGCGGACGCAGACTGGCAGACCGCCGCTGTCGCTCTGGGCGCACTGCGCTGCGAGCTGGCAAAGCGTCTCGGCCTCGCCAAGAAGGACGACTTCAAGCTCCTGTGGGTCACCGAGTTCCCGCAGTTCGAGTACAGCGAGGAGGAGAACCGCCTCGTTGCGATGCACCATCCGTTTACCGCGCCGATGGACGAGGATATTCCGCTGCTCGACACCGACCCGGCCAAGGTACGCGCCAAGGCTTACGACATTATCCTGAACGGCTGCGAGCTGGGCGGCGGCTCTATTCGTATCCACGACCCCGAGCTTCAGACCAAGATGTTCGAGGCACTCGGCTTCACCGAGGAGAAGGCCAAGGAGCAGTTCGGCCACCTCATCACTGCGTTCTCTTACGGCGCACCTCCGCACGGCGGCCTGGCTTACGGTCTCGACCGTCTGTGCATGCTGCTCGCCGGTCTGGACTCCATCCGCGACGTCATCGCGTTCCCGAAGGTTCAGAACGCATCCGATCTGATGATGAACTGCCCGGATGTCGTAGACGACAAGCAGCTTGACGACCTCTCGATCGCGGTCACCCGCGTCGAGGAAGAGCCGCAGGCTTAACTACTGATAGAAAAAGCCGCTGTGCCCGAAAACACGGCGGCTTTGCTTTTATCCGAGGGAAAGAGGGCAATCTGTGGGTAAACATGAACTGAAAAATAAAAAAGACGAAGGAAAATGGAACTGGGCGCTGCTTGCGGCGAACGTGCTGCTGACGCTGTGCTTCGCGGCGGTTTTCTGGCCCATCCTGCACAAAGGCTCGCTGTCCTTCCTCGACAAGACCTCGAACCTGCTTGCGCTTGCGGCGTTTCTGCCGCTCGTGCTGCGTCCGTGGAAGAAGGCGTCGGCGCCGCTCGCGCTGCTGCATGACCTGCTGCTGCTCGGCAGCGCGTCTGCGGTGAGTGTGGTCACGGTCGAGTACATGGTCAAGGGCGGCAGCGTGGGACTCGAGCAGTCGTTCTGGCAGGGCTGGCTGTGCTATATCGGCCTGTACGCCGCCGCCTACCTGATTACCGCACGCGGCAGGCTCGCGGTCTGCGTCGGCATGGGCATCAGCCTGCTGCACGGCCTCATCGACCACTACGTCATGCTGTTCCGCGGCACGCCGGTCATGCTGAGTGACGTGTTCTCCATCGGAACGGCGGCCAACGTCGCGCAGGGTTACTCTGCACCGGTCGAGCTGTCCGTGCTGCGCAGCGTGAGCACGGCGGTGCTGTACTGCGTGCTCGTCTGCCTGATGCAGCGCCGCTGGAAGCTGTTCGAGCGCTGGTATGTGCGGCGCGGCTGCTCGCTCATCGTCGTTGCGCTCGCGGCGTATGCCGTTCACTACGGGCTCGGCATCACGGGCACGGGCATCAATTTCTGGGCGTCGAGCCGCTCCTACAGCGAGTTCTACTACTTCCTGCGCTGCGCAGGGAGGTCGATTGTGCGCGCGCCGGAGGGGTACAGCGCAGACGGACTGCAAACGCTCGCGGAGGACTATAAGGGTGAGCCGGGGACGAAAACCCCGAACATTATCGTTATCATGAACGAGTCGTTCTCCGACCTCGGCATCGTGGGCGATTTCGAGACGAACGAGGACTATATGCCCTTCGTGCACAGTATGCAGAAGGGGCAGAAGAACACCATCACGGGCAATCTGCTCGTTTCGACCTTCGGCGGCGGCACGGCAAACACCGAATTTGAGTTCCTGGCCGGCGACACCATGGCGTTCCTGCCGTTCGGCTGCTCGCCGTATCAGATGTACGTCAAGAGCAAGATGCCGAGCCTTGTCGGCGCTCTGGAGGCGCAGAATTACCAGACGGTCGCGATGCACCCGTATCTGTCGACCTCGTGGAACCGTCCGCAGGTCTACTCCTCGTTCGGCTTCGACGAGCAGTGCTACGAGGACAGCTTCCCGAGCGATGTCGAGCGCGTCCGCGGCCGCGTGAGCGACAGCGCAAGCTATAAGAAGATCATCGAGCTGTACGAAAACAAGCCGGAGGGACAGCCGTTCTTCCTGTTCGACGTTACGATGCAGAACCACGGCGGCTACGAGCGCGAGGGCTATCCGGCGTTCGAGGAGAAAATTCACCTGACAGGGGGAGTACGAGGGCAAGTATCAGCAGGTCGATACCTACCTTTCTCTCGTGCGCTGCTCGGACGAGGCGGTGCAGGAGCTTGTCAGCTATTTTGCAAACGTTTCCGAGGATACTGCGATCATTTTCTTCGGAGACCATCAGCCGAATGTTCCGTCGGCATTCTACGACGAGCTGTACGGCAATACGGATGCGGAGCGTTCGCGCGAGCAGAAGCAGACCAAGCTGATCACGCCGTTCTTCATCTGGGCGAATTACGACATTGGGTCGCAGACCGGCGTGGAAATCAGCGCAAACTACCTGTCTGCGTTCGCGTTCGATGCGCTCGGGTGCTCGACCTCGGGCTTCGACGAGCTGCGCCTCGCGACCCGCGAGAGCGTGCCGCGCATTAACAACTACGGCTATTATCTGGCGGACGGCTCGTGGCACGACAATGAAACACTGTCCGAATGCGAGGCGCTGACCGCTTACCGCGGCGCGCAGTACGCGCAGATTTTTGATGCAAAAAAACGGAAAACCGAGTGGTATCTTCCGTAAAATTACGCACACGTTTGCGTACACGACACCGGGCGTTTCCCATGCGAGGGGAGCGTCCGGTTTTGGTTTTTCCTGTTATGAAAATCCGCCCTTTTTCAGATGAAAGTGCTAAAAAGCGGAAACAATCTTTGTGAAAAACATAACAACCAACGTCGAAATGTACAAAAACATAACATTGTTTATGTGCAAATCACCAAAGTATAAGAAAAAACAAAAAAATACTTTGCCAATGTATAGATATGGTGTTAAAATGATTGACGGAAAACGAGAGCATTGTTTCTCAACCCGACGCGATCATCGATAAAAAATCGACGATCCTTTTTTTCGGGTGTTGCGTGCCCGTACACGCAGGGAAATAAAGTTCTGTTTAAGTAAATGCGAAAAAATGGTAAGAGGGAAGCCGCTTTTTCGCGCGAAACAATTTTTACCTGAAGGGGAGAAAAGGATGAACTTCGTAAACTCCATGGCGTTTACCGCGATTACCTTCGTGGCATTCACGGCACTCGTCGCAATCATCTCGTGGTGGAAGACCCGCGGTGACAACCTCGAGACCCAGGACGGCTACTATCTCGGCGGCCGCAGCCTGACCGGCCCGGTCATCGCCGGTTCTCTGCTGATGACCAACCTTTCCGCAGAGCAGCTCGTCGGCAATAACGGCCAGGCTGTCCGCGTAGGCATGTCCACGATGGGCTGGGAGGTAACCTCCGCAATCGCTCTGGTTATCCTGGCATTCGTACTCATGCCGAAGTACCTCAAGACCGGTCTGACCACCGTACCGCAGTTCTTTGAGCAGCGCTACGACGAGGGCACCCGCCGTCTGGTATCCATCATCGTTCTGCTGAGCTATGTCGTTATCATGCTGCCGAACATTCTGTACGCAGGCGCACAGGTATTCGTCAACATCTTCGGCATCGACGAGATCTTCGGCATCTCCCGCTTTGCAGCAATCGCTATCGTCTGTGTTGCAACCGCTATCGTAGGCTCCATCTACGCGATCTTCGGCGGCCTGAAGGCAATCGCACTGTCCGACTCCATCAACGGCCTCGGCCTGATCGTCGGCGGCCTGCTCGTTCCGGTATTCGGCTTCATGTTCCTGTCCGGTCAGCTGGGCGGCGACGGCTCCTTCATGGACGGCTTTGACAAGTTCCTGCACACCGACCCGTCTTACCTCAACGCGATCAACGAGGTCAACACGCCGGAGCCGTGGCTCCCGTGGCCGCTTCTGTTCACCGGCCTGCTGGTCAACAACATGTACTACTGGGCAACCAACCAGTCCATCATCCAGCGTACCTTCGGTGCTAAGAACCTGAAGGAAGCACAGAAGGGCGCCGTATTCGCAGGCTTCCTCAAGATCATGACCCCGCTCATCATCGTTGTTCCGGGCGTTATCTGCGCACTGGCTTACCCGGGCACCGACTGGGGTTCCGGCGACTCCGCTTACCCGATGCTGGTAGCACAGGTTATGCCGAAGCCGATCCTGGGCTTCTTCGCTGCTGTAATGTTCGGCGCGATCCTGTCTTCCTTCAACTCGGTTCTGAACTCCGCATCCACCATCTACGCACTCGATATTCATCGTCCGCTCTTCAACCCGACCGCGTCTGACGCGCGTATGGTTAAGATCGGCCAGAACTTCGGTACTGTCGTAGCAGTAGTTTCCACCATCATGTCCCCGTTCATGCTCTACATGGGCGGCATCACGAGCTTCGTAAACTCTGCTTTCGCTGCATTCAACACCCCGATCTTCGTTTGCCTGCTGTGCGGCTTCTTCTGGAAGAAGGTTCCGGCCATCGCTGCAAAGATCGTTATCCCGGTACACGTTGTTCTGTACTTCATTCTCCAGTTCGGTCTGCGTAACGTCATTCCGTTCCTGAACAACATCCACTACCTGTACTTCACCGCGATTCTGTTCGTATTCGACATGATCCTGATGTGGGTCATCGTCAAGAAGTGCCCGCGCGAAAAGGACTTCGAGCTGAAGGACGTAGGCGCTGTAGATCTGACCCCGTGGCACAACGGCAAGATCTGGGCTACCGTAACCCTGATCATCATGTGCCTGGCTTACGTAATCTTCTCTCCCCTTGGCTTCGGCAAGAGCGAGAAGACCACCTACCAGACCTACCTCGAGAACCAGTCCAGTGCTTCGGTCGTTACCACCGTACAGGACTGATAAGTCAATATCGATCGACCTTCAAAGGGACCGCTTCGGCGGTCTCTTTTTTTATCCTGCCGTAAAACTGACGTTTCACCGGCAGGCGAAGCTCTGAGAAAAATGCGATTTTCTCCGGTTTCCTCTGTACAAACGGGACGCGAAATGCTATGCTTTACATAGAGGCGCGTACAGCCTCACAGCAAGGAGGATTAACCATGAAGGAACATTACAAGGGCCTGGGCCATATCGCCATTTATACAGCGGATATGGAGCAGAGCATCGCATTCTACAAGAACATCGGCGGCAGCGTTTTCAAGCGCGACGGCGTGAAGACCCCGGACGGCGAGAAGAAGCTGGCGCTCGTTGAGTTCGGCGGCTTCCTGCTCGAGCTGATCGAGCCGCCCGCAGGCACGCTCGTGCCGTCCGGCGAGGGCAGCATTCCGCACTTCGCCGTTTACGTGGACGACCTCGACAAGACCGCTGCCGACCTCAAGGCGGCCGGAATCATCAGCTTCACCGCACCGGAAAAGAAGGTTCTGCCGAACACCTTCGGCGGCCTGCAGAACTGGTTCTTCACCGGCCCGTCCGGCGAGCAGATCGAGCTGCTTCAGATGCTGTAAAAATGAGAAAACCTCCTGTCTATAATCGATAGGAGGTTTTTTATACCATTATCGCAGGGCGGGCTGCCCTTACAAATGAAACCACCACACTAATTCTCCATTATTCAGCCCGCAGACGACAAAAAAGCTCCCAACCTCACGGTTGGGAGCTTTCGTAAACCTAAAGCGAGTTTATCGCGCGCTATTAATAGTGGCGAGCCTCGAACAGGTGATCCTCGATCGCCTTGCGTGCAGCCTGAACCTCCGGCTTGGTGGAGACCTCAGCTACACCTACACGCCACCAGTTCTCGTAGCCTGCGGACATGGTCTTCGGCAGAACCTTCATGTCGATCAGGGTGGAAACGGTCTGCTTCTTGGCGTCCTCGATTGCAGCCTTCAGCTCGTCAAGGGTCTTGACGGTGTAGGTCTTGCAGCCGTAAGCAGCGCCGATTGCAGCGTAATCTACCTGGATTACCTTGCCCTTGTGGATACCGTTGGTAACGCCCGGCTCGAGCATATTCTTCTCGGTGCAGATGGACGCATTGCCCTGACCTACCTCGAGGTTGTTGATGCAGCCGAAGGAAGCGTTGTCGAACAGCATGACGTTGATCTTGTGGCCCGTCTGAACGGAAGTGATCAGCTCAGAGTGCAGCATGTCGAAGGAACCGTCGCCGCACATAGCGTAAACTTCCTGATCCGGGCAGGCGATCTTAGCGCCCAGAGCGGATGCAACCTCGTAGCCCATGCAGGAGTAGCCGTACTCCATGTGGTAGGTGTTCTCCTTGCGTGCGCGCCACAGACCCTGCATGTCGCCCGGCAGAGAGCCTGCTGCTGCACATACGATCGCGTTGTCGTCGATCATGTGGTTAATGGTGCCCAGAACAGTGGTCTGGCACAGCTTGCAGCCGGTATCCTTGATGTACTTCTCAACGCACTCGCGGTTAGCGTCGTTGATCTCCGGGGTGAAGTGCTCCTTGTCGGTGTACTCAACAGCGTCCAGACGCTCAACCTCAGTCCACCACTCCTTGCGCAGAGCAGCAACTTCCTCAGCGTAAGCCTTGTCGGTGTGGTAGCCGATCTTAGCCAGCTCCTCGCCGATCGCGGTCAGAGCCTCGTTCGCGTCAGCAACGACCGGAGTAGCGTCCATCTTGTAAGCCTGGAACTCAGACGGGTTGATGTTGACGAACTTTGCGTCGGTGCGGTACAGCCACTTGGAAGCGGTGGTGAAGTCGGTGTAACGGGTGCCGACACCGATTACAACGTCAGCCTCGTGAGCCAGCTTGTTGGCAGCGATGCCGCCGGTGATGCCCAGACCGCCGAGGTTCAGTTCGTGATCCCAGACAACAGCGGACTTGCCCGCCTGGGTCTCGCCGAATGCGATGCCGAAGTCCTCAGCGAACTTCTTGAATACCTTGTGTGCCTCAGCGTAGCGAACGCCGCCGCCGCAGATCAGGAGCGGCTTCTTTGCGTTCTTGATGACCTCAACAGCCTTGTCGAGAGCATACTTGGTGATCGGACGGCGGTCAACGCGCCATACGCGCTTCTTGAAGAAGTCAACCGGGTAATCGTATGCTTCAGCCTGAACGTCCTGCGGCAGAGAAATTGCAACAGCACCGGTGTTAGCGGTATCGGTCAGAACGCGCATAGCGGAGATCATGTCGGTCATAACCTGCTCCGGACGGTTGATGCGGCCCCAGTACTTGGTAACAGCCTGGAAAGCATCATGAGCGGAGATAGACAGGTTCTGCGGCTGCTCCATCTGCTGGAGAACCGGGTCCGGCTGACGGGAAGCGTAGATGTCGCCCGGCAGGATCAGGACCGGAATGTTGTTAGCGGTTGCGGTTGCAGCAGCGGTAACCATGTTGCATGCGCCGGGGCCTACGGAAGAGGTGCAGGCGAAGATGGACTTGCGGCGCATCTGCTTTGCGTAGCCGACAGCAGCCAGAGCCATGCCCTGCTCGTTCTTGCCCTGGTAAACGATCATGTCCTTGAGCTCCTGCTCAACGCCGTTGGCGAAGCCTACAACGTTGCCGTGGCCCGGGAGCATGAAGATGCCCTTAACGAACTTGTGCTCCTGCTCGTTGCCATCCATATCAATGTAGCTGATATACTGGTTCTCGAGGAAGCGAACGAGTGCCTGAGACGCAGTCAGACGAACGGTTTCCATATGAATCATCGTGGAAATCCTCCTAAATAGAATACAAATAATAATGAATCAAAGCCAGTCTCCAACAAGCCCTGACTTAGCACCCTCCCTCTCCAAAAGGAGGGGCAAGGGAACCATAGGTTCCCAAACGCACGAGACAGGTCTCGTGCCTGCCGCGCGCACGCGGCAGATGCAGTTCCTTATCAAAGTCCAGCTCCGCCGGACTTTGATACCACTGCCTCGGGACGTGGTGTCCCGAGCCTCGTTCGCTGTGCGAACGAGAGGGGGGTATCCGAACAAGTTTCCATGGGAACTTGTTCGGTATATAGGGGGGACAGCGTCCCCCTATACTCTGGGAACGTTAGTTACCAGAGGGGCAGTGCCAGATATGATCGTTGGCATCGTCCTCGAGCAGCCACAGATGCTCCTCGTCGTCGATGCGGGTCTTGTCCCACGGGTCGCCCGGCAGATGACGGATGCCCCATGCGTAGCAGCAGGAGTAGCCCGGAGCGGTTACCTGAGAGTGCATCTTGTCGGTGATGATCGCAAGGCCGTTGTGATGGGTCTCGTAGATCTCGCCGTTGCCCCAGCCTGCGCCGAAGCCCATCGGCTTGTCGAAGCGGTAGAAGTAGCACTCCGGCTGCGGATGATGATGCGGCGGGTAAGAGGACCACTTGCCCGGCAGGTTGACGACCTCGCCCAGTACCATGTTGGAGTACGGTGCGTTGTCAAGGTCGAAGCAGGTGCGAACGTCGCGCTTGATGCAGCCCATCAGCTCGCCCTTGTTGCCGCGTGCCCAGGTATCGGTGTCTTCCGGCTTGTACATCTTGCTCGGGAAGGTCTTTTCGTTCAGCGTCTTCTGAATGTAGATGTTGCACGGGCCGTGTGCGATGATCTCGAACTTGACGCCCTTGCATACGTGCAGGCAGGACGGATTGTAGTCGAACGGGTTCGGACGGTCAACGTCGTAGGACTGATCCTCCCACTTGATCGTGCACTTGCCGTCGAATACGAGCGCTGCAACTTCCTTTTCCGGCTCCTCGCAGCTCCAGGTGTCGCCATCCTCCATAACGAGGAGAGCAACGTCCATCATGGCATCCTTGCCGATGCCCTCGTCAAGACGGATATACTCGTTGTATCCGCGCTTGACCTGCTTATCCATGTACATAGTAAATCTCCCTCCAAAAAAATATTTTTTTGGTTCGGTGCGCGGAGCATTCCTGCCCTGCGCCCGGCAGACCGGCCGTAATCAGACCTGTCCACCTTCTATTATAGCACGAGAGCACGCTCCTGCGCAACCTCTTGCGTGCTGTCGGAACCACTTCGTCATTTGTCACAAAAAGTCAGAAGCTTCTTTTGACATATGATACAACAAAAATACGATTTTATTTTGCCGCACTCTTGCGCGTAGTTCCTTTTACGATTATAATTATAGCAGATTGACGCGAAAACGCTTGCAATAAATTCAGAACGAATAACACAATTTTAAGGAGTTCTGCGGCGGGAAAACTGCCCCGGAACAAGAGGAGGAGACGCGATGGATGCGGCAAGGCGCGAAAAGAAGGAGCACGGCACGCTTTCCTTTCCGTTTCAGATCTATCCGGCGCTCGACGGGAGCGAGGCGGATGACAGCGATTTCATCCCGTATCACTGGCATCCCGAGCTGGAGATCATCACGGTGGACTGCGGCCGCGTCTCGCTGACGATCGCGGACCGGATGTACGAGGGAGCCCGGGGAGACGTATTCTTTGCGGCGTCCGAGGAGCTGCATGAGATACGCGCCGCCGGACGAGAAAACCAGTTCCGCTCGTTCGTCTTTGCGGCGGATTTTCTGCAGTTCGCCCGTGCCGACGAGACCGAGTTCGCCCTGCTCGAGCCGCTCGTAGAGGGGCGGCTGCGGTTCGCGACCTGTCTGCGGTCGGGCGAGCCGGGGCAGAGCGAGGTGCGCACGCTGCTCGCGCAGATCGTCCGCACATGGCAGCAGCAGGCGCCCGGCTGTCAGCTCGCCGTCAAGGCGGCGCTGCTCGGCATCGTCGCGGTCTGCGCGCAGTACGGTCGGCTGGAGGGGCGGCCCGTGCGTCCCGGCGCGGACTACAGGGCGCGGCAGCTGCGCGAGATCGTCGGCTACCTCGGCGAGCACTTCACCGAGCCGCTCTCGCTGCCCGAGGTCGCGTCGCATTTCGGCCTGTCGCCGCAGTATTTCAGCACGTTTTTCCGGGAAAACTTCGGCCGCACCTTTACGCAGCACATCAACTCTCTGCGCATCGAGCAGGCGGCGCGTCTGCTGCGCGAGACCGATCTTCCGGTCATGGAGGTCGGCTTCAGCGTCGGCTTCGACAACTTCAGCTATTTCATCAAGCGCTTCCGCAGCGTATACGGCGTTTCGCCCTCACACTACCGCAGGGATAACAGGCACGAAAAAGATAGAGAAACACCCGGAACGGCCAGATAAAAGGCGTTCCGGGTGTGTTTTCGTGCTTATTCCGCGAGGTAGTAGCCCAGACCGCGCTCGGCGCAGATCTGTGCCTCCGAGCCGATGGAACGGAGCTTGCGGCGCAGCAGTGTGAGGTAGACCTCGATAGAGTTGTAGGTGGACTGACTGTCCGAGCCCCAGACCCTGGCCTGAATGGTCTCGCGCGAAACGACCTGACCGGGATTGGAAAGGAAAATGTCGATCAGCAGCGTTTCCTTGCCCGACAGACGAATCTCGCCCGAGCGGCTCTTTACGGTGCAGCGGCCGCGGTCAAAGGTCAGATCGCCCGCGGTGAGGATCTCGCTCTTGATGGCCGGGCTGCGGCGTGCGAGCGCGCGCAGGACAGCGGCAAGCTCATCCGAGACGAACGGCTCCGCGAGCACATAATCCGCACCGGCATCGAGCAGACGTGCTCGGTCGCGCGCCGAGGGATGGGGAAGCACGATAAGAATGGGGATCTGCGTGCCTTCCTCGCGGATGAGCGACAGACGCGCGCAGGTCTTTACGCTGCGGCCGTAGGAAAGGTCGGACGTGGTCAGTATGGCGGCGTCATACACGCCTTCCGGGAAAACGAACGGCTCGTCCTCCTCCGGCGGCGGCACCATATCGAAAGCAATGTTCTCGCACTGGAGCGCCTGCGGTACAGGTGCGCTGTCAAATTCTTCAATCAGCAGAATACGCATATTCTGTTCACTCCTTTCGGCACTAATATCATGAAGCAGTATTGTGGATGTTTCGTGTAGAAATGATGGACTGAAGCAAAATTCAATCTCTGACTAAGTATACACATTCTGAAGCAGGAATGCAATCGCAGGAGGGCCGGAAAAGAGAAAAGTTCGAAAACTGTTTACAAATCGTCGGGACATCTGTGCCGGAGGGAAGGAACGGTCTGGCAATCAAGTCCGTTTCAGCGATGCAGACAAAAACATCGCCGTCCGGAGAAGGGGACGGCGGGGCGAAGGATCAGAGCAGGGAAAGCTGATCATATGCGCGAGGGGAGAGATTGATGATGCGCAGGCCGCTGCCCTGTGCGTAGTGAACAGTCTGTGCCGTGCCGCCGGCCTGCCCGTCGAAGTAGCAGATGAGCAGGGAGGAAGAGTCGACCATGAAGCGGTTGCGCACGGAAAAACAGCCGGAGAAATAATTCGATGCGAATACGCGCACGGCGTCCGAATTGACCAGACAGACATTATAGCGCTTTTTCCACGAGGGAGGGAAGCGGTCGGACTGATGGTCGTGCGGAACGGCGCACAGCAGACGAATGTCATGATGCGCACGCGCGCGGATGACGGCCTCGGCCGCCCAGATATCGAATCCGGCTGCCATGCCGGAGAGAAAGGTGTGATAGCCCTGCGAAACGGCGTGTTCGACCGCGCGGTCGAGCGCCGCCTCGAGCGCCTGCACGGCGTCCGGGTCGTATGTGCGGAAGGGCATCTTTTCGGGACGATACCCGGAAAAACAACAGGTATGGCTGCGCGGATCTTGCATATCTCCACCTCCGAGGCAGAATAGTCGCAGGAATGGCATCTGCCTTAAGTATACACCAGGGGCAGAGAAAACACAAGAGCGAATACGAACAAATGTACGAAAAACGTTTTCGTGCAGACGGTTGTAAAACCGTGCAAAAACTGATACAATAAATATTATATAAAGGTAATACCGCATAATGGGACAAGAGCGATTTGTGAGTGAATTTTGCGTACTGAAACTGCAACGAAGTCAGGGCGCAGAATTTCCGCAAACCGCCGCAGCTTTCATTGTGCGGTATTGCCCGGAGGGAAGGGGGAGCCGGCTTGAACGGACAGAATCGGCTGGTCTATCTGGTGCGGCGCATGGTACTCCGCTTTTTTTCGGACGGTATTCCGCAGGCGGCGGCGGCCTTGTCGTATTTTCTGCTGTTTTCCCTGCTCCCGCTTCTGATGTTTGTCAATGCGCTCGTCGCGCGGCTCGGCATTTCGATCGAGGACTTCCGGCCAGTGTTCGAGCTGATGCCGAAAAGCCTGCAGGAGCTCATCCTGTCGTACTTTGAGCAGATCACGGCGACGCCGTCGTTCAGTCCGCTGCTCATCGGGACGCTGCTGACGCTGTATTTTCTGTCGCGGGCAGTGCGTTCGATCATGCGCACGGTAGACGGCATCTACCGCGTCGAGGTACACCGCCGCGCGGTGCTCGATATTCTGCTGTCGTTCGCGATGACGGCCGGCTTTCTGCTGACCGTCGTGTGCAGCTTTGTGCTTGCCGTCGCCGGACGCATGCTGCTGCGTCTGCTGCCGCAGGCGCTGCCGATCCCTGCACCGATCCTCGAGGCGGCGCGCGGCACGGGCTTCTGGATGATGATCGCCATCGTATTCGCGTTCCTCATGCTGTTCAACCGCATCGTCCCGAACCTGCATCTCGGGTTCCGCGAGGTCTGGCCGGGGGCGCTGTTTTCGCTGGTGGCATGGGTGCTCGTGTCGTGGTGCTTTTCGTTCTATGTGGACAATATGGCGCGGTATTCCGTGCTTTACGGCTCGCTCGCGACGGTCATCGTGCTCATGATCTGGCTGTATCTCGTCAGCATCATCCTGCTGATGGGGCCGCAGCTCAATCACACGCTTGTCGTCATGCGGCTGTACCGCATGGAGCAGACGGCGCATTTGAAATAACAGAGAAACCGGCGGACGCGCCGGGTGAAAACAGGAGGACAAGAAAATGAAGGTTGTAGCAATCAATGGTTCGCCGCGAAAGGGCGGAAACTGCGCACAGATGCTGGACGTACTGGGCAAGGTGCTCGAAAGCGAGGGCATCGAGTTCGAGGTTTGCCAGCCGGGCGCGAAGGTACATCCGTGCATGGCATGCTATCACTGCCTTGACAACGGCACGCTGCGCTGCGTGCAGGATGACGACGGCGTGAATGCGATCATCGAGAAATGTATTGAGGCAGACGGCATCGTGCTGGCCTCGCCGGTATACCATGGCGGAATTGCGGGCGGCATGAAGTGCGTGCTCGACCGTCTGATCCTCGCGGCAGGCTGCGGTGAGAACAGGCTGCATCACAAGGTAGGTGCGGCGCTGTGCACGCTGCGCCGTTCGGGCGGCATGGAGACCTATCAGCAGCTGCTCGGCACGATCAACACGATGGAGATGGTGCTCGTGACGTCGGACTACTGGAATGCGGTTCACGGTGCGGAAAAAGGGCGAAGTCATGCAGGACACCGAGGGTGTCGAGGTCATCGAAAAGCTCGGCCGCAACATTGCATGGATGCTCAAGGTCATCGACAAGGCAGGCATTGAGCCGCCCGAAACCGGACACCGCACGATGACAAACTTTATTCGCTGACGCGAATTCCAGGGGGGACTCTGTCCCCCCTGGATACCCCTCCGGTTCCGGAGAAACCGGAGGGGATACCCCCCTCGCCCCTGCACGGCAGGGGCGGCCGCGCCGCCGCGGCGCGGGCAGTGGAATAAAAGTCCGGCAGAGCTGGACTTTTATGGGGAATTTGATGCGGCGCTCTGCGGAGCGCCTGTCCTGCCTGTTTCGGCTTTGCCGAAATACGGCAGGGGAAAGCGCCCCAAAGGGGCGCGAAAAGGCACGCCGTCGGCGTGTCCTTTCCCGTGCGCTTCGCGCACGTATTAAATAGAATTTGCTTGCAAATTCATAAAAACCGGGGGCGTGTACCTCGGTTTTTTATACTCCCAGAGGGAGAAAGTTTCCGAATGGGAACTTTCGGACGTCTGTGTTTTGCGAAGTCAAAACACATCTTGTCGGAAAAGCGTTAGCTTTTCGACAGGATAAGACGCCCCTCAGTGTGCCGATTTATCGACGCGCTGAGGGGCGTTAGGCTGTGTCCAAACTTCGTTCGGCACAGCCTTCTCGATTCAAAGGCTTTGCCTTTGAATCGAAGTCTTAAATCTTTACCGTCCAGCCCATATCGTCGGGCAGCTTGCCCCACTGAATGCCGGTCAGGGTGTTGTACAGCTTGTGGGTGATCTCGCCGATCTCGCCGCCATTGATGTGAGCAACATCGCCCTCGTAGCGCAGTTCGCCGACCGGGGAGATGACTGCTGCGGTACCGGTGCCGAATACCTCTTCCAGCTTGCCGTCGTGCGAAGCCTTCATGACGTCAGCGATCGGCAGACGCTCCTCGGATACCGGAATGCCCCACTTCTTGAGCAGCTCGATGCAGCTCATGCGGGTAACGCCCGGCAGAACGGTGCCGACGGTCGGAGCGGTGTAGACCGTGCCGTCGATCTTGAAGAAGCAGTTCATGGAGCCGACTTCCTCGACATACTTGTGCTCAACGCCGTCGAGCCACAGGGTCTGCTCGTAGCCGAGATCGTGTGCCTTGACCTGAGAGATCAGGGATGCCGCGTAGTTGCCGCCGCACTTGGTGAAGCCGGTGCCGCCCGGGCATGCACGGGTGTACTCGTCCTCGACGAAGATCTTTACCGGATTGATGCCGGTGGGTAGTAAGCGCCGACCGGAGAGCATACGATGATGAACTTGTGGGTGCGGGAGGTGCGAACGCCCAGATGCGGCTCGGTCGCGATGACGAACGGACGGATGTAAAGGCTGGTGCCCTCAGCGTGCGGAACCCAGTCCTGATCGAACTCGACGATCGCCTTGACTGCCTGAACGAAATCCTCTACCGGCAGGCTCGGCAGGCACATACGATGGTTGGTGTTGATCATGCGCTGTGCGTTCTTGTCGGGACGGAACAGCTGGATGGAGCCGTCCGGGGTGCGGTAGGCCTTCAGACCCTCAAAGGACTCCATTGCGTAATGGAAAACCATCGCTGCAGGATCGAGCTCGAGCGGCTGATACGGTACGATGCGGGCGTCGTGCCAGCCCTTTTCCTCATCGTGGTCGATGATCAGCATATGATCGGTATAATGCACGCCGAAACCGAGATTGCCCTCGTCCGGCTTAGCCTTAGGAGTAGTGGTACGTTGTGTTGTGATCTGCAGCATGGTTTGTCACTCTTTCTGTTGTGGTTTAGTTTCAAACATTATTATAGCACTCTGTTCTGATAAAGCAAGAGCAATAGCGCATAATTCAGATGGAAACAGTGGGGATATATTTATACAAATTTTGCGAATATCGGTGAATAAACGGCATGAAAATACATAGGGCAACACCGCACAATGAAAGCTGCGGCGCTTTGCGGAAATTTTGTGCCCTGACTTCGTTGCGATTTCACGGTAATACATCAAGTATTACCGCAAAACCGCGCCTTGTCAGCACGCAAAATTTGCTCGCAAATCGCTCTTGTTCAATTATGCGGTATTGCCATAGCGGCTGTGCTTCGGCAGATTCTGCGCCGGGTGCAGGCGGTTTCCGCAAAACGGCATCGTGACAAACCGCCGGAGGTCTGGTATAATAGGATATACTGAAATTATATGCGCAAAGATGAGGTGAGGGCAGATGAAAAAGGGCATCAGACGCATCCTGAGCGGGCTGCTCTGCGCAGGCGTTCTGGCGCTCGGCATTCCTGCGCCCTCGCGTGCGCTGACGCTGACGGCGGTCAACGACAGCATCCTGCCGCTTTCGGACAGCACCATGCCGGCGCGCCTCGGCGGCGAAGTCTATGTGCCGTACAGCGTATTTTCGCAGCTCGGCGTGTCCGCCTCCAGCTCGGACGGCGTGCTCGACCTGTCCGCAAACGGCGAGACGCTCAGCTTTTCCCCGGCGGAGGGCTATGTCTATGACCAGAACCTCAACAGCTATTCCACACCGGCCTATTCGATGAACGGCACGACCTATGTTCCGGTCAAGCTGTGCTGCGGCAAGTTCGGTCTGAGCTATTCGACGCTCGCGGTCGCGGGGGAGACCGTGCTGCGCGTGACCGACGGCTCGGCGTCGAGCGACTCCGCGTTTGCCGCCGCAAAATCCGGTACGATCGAAAACACGATCAACAGTTACAAGGGCATTTCGTCCGCGAACGGCTCATCCTCGAACGGCGCTTCGTCAAATGGCGGCACGGCAGCGAAGCCGGACGAGACTTCCATTCCGAAGGTTGAGGAAAAGCCAGCGCGCAAGCCGGCACGGGTGTACCTGACGTTCTACGGTGCGCCGGACAAAAATACGGCGGCTGTTCTGGATACGCTGCGTGGGAGCGGGCGCACGGCGGCGTTTTTTCTGCCGGTCAAGTCGGCGGACTGGACGGATGACACCGTGCGCCGCATTGCGGCCGAGGGACATACGCTCGCGCTGCTGCTCGATGCGGACGAAAAAGCCTCCGGGGACGCGCTCGTCGAGCAGCTGACGCTCGCAAACGAGCGGCTGCGCCTGCTGACCGGCGTACAGACGCGCATCGTCTCGGTATCCACAGGCTGTGCACAGCTTTCCCGGGCGCAGCGCGACGTGCTGATCGCCGCAGGCTACCGCCTGTGGGACGCGACGCTGGACGCCGGGGACGAAAAGGGGACGGCGGCCCGCGCTTACGCCGAAACCGCGCAGCGCTTTTCCGAAACGAACGCCACAGTCGTGCTCAGCCTGCACCACAGCAAGGAAACCGCCGAAGCGGTCGAGCTGATCTCCGCCTATATGTCGCGGCAGGGCATCCCGTCCGGGACGATCTCGCTCGCCCTCACGCCCATCAACGGCGCAAACGAGACAAGATAATACAGGCAGCACCGCAGCTTCCATTATGCGGTATTGCATCAAAAACCGCCTGCTTTCACGGATTTCGATCGAAAGCAGGCGGTTTTTCTAAAATTGAGTCTTTTCTACGCGCATAACGATGGCGGTGCGGTCGTCGTCGCTGCCGCGGCCCCGGGCCTCGGTGACAAGCCGCGCCGCGAGCTCCTTCGGCCCTTCGCCGCCGTGCTCGCGCAGCAGCTCGCGTACCCACGCATCATCCAGCCCGTCGGACACGCCGTCCGACACCATGATGAACAGGTCGCCGTGGGAAAGCCGCAGCGGCACCGACTGGCTCTGGTTTTTCTCGTCGGAAAGGCCGACGGGAAGCGATTTCCCGGCGAGCACGCTCCAGCGCCCGTCCGTGCGCACATAAGAGGGCGCCGCGCCGCATTTCAGGCTCTCCGCCTGCCCGGTGAACAGGTCGAGCGTGAGCGCGTCGAGGGTGACGAAGCGCGTGCCGTCCGAGCGAAGCCGCAGCGCCGGAGAGACCGCGCCGAGCGCATCGCCGAGCGGGATTCCGGCGCGGAGAAAGCGCTCCATCGAGCTGACGAGCATGCGGCTGTCCTGCGCGGCGGCCGCGCCCGAGCCCATGCCGTCTGCGAGCAGCAGACAGGCAACGCCGGCGTCGGTCAGGAACCAGCAGCCGCTGTCGCCCGAGACCGAAACGCCCGAGCGCTGCTGTCTGCCGATGCCGACGACCGCGCGGAACGGCGCTCGCTCGTGCATTTCAAGGCAGGTGCCGAACTCGTTCTCCATCTCGCGCGGCTCGGTCAGCGCAACGTCGAGCAGGGCGCTCAGTCCGGCGGAAAAGCCTTCGCCCTGCCGCAGGATGTCCGCGATGCCGTCGCCGTACAGCTCGACGATCAGCCGCCCCTGCGCGTCGCGCACCGCGCACACGCGGTCGATCCATCCGAACGCCGCCGCATAGCGGCGGATCTGCTTTTCCATCATCGGCTGCGCGGTCACGTCCTGCGTCACCTCCGCGCCGAGCTGGCGGAGGATGTCGGTGATGCCGGCATACTGCCGCGCGAGCAGGCTGCGGTTTTCCTCTGCTGCCGCCGCAGGCTCTGCCGCTCGCGCAGCGCGAAGAGTGCGCTGTTGATGGCGCGGATGAGCTCGGGCAGATGTACGCAGCGCGAGGAGAAATGATAGGGAAAATCCTGCATTTCCGCGCGGCCGCGCGCGAGCATGGGCTGCGTGACGTCGTTCAGCGCCGCGAGCGTGGTCACGTAGTCCTTCTGCCAGCACTGTGCGCACAGCACGCAGCTCTTGCACACCCGGTCGCTCGCCCGGTCGAATACAACGCGCAGGTTTTCGTCTCCTGCCGCACGGCCTTCGGCCGCGCCGCTCAGCATGGCGAGATAGAGCTCGTAGAACGCCTGCGCGGCCTCGGTCGCGCAGTGACCGGCCGCCCGGCGCAGCTTGAGGCGCGTTTTTTCACCGACGAGCGTTTCGGGCAGCAGCGTGCGCCGTAGCGCATTCCAGACCGCCTCGGGCAGCGACGCGAACAGCAGCACCGCCGCCGTCAGCTCGGACAGGAGCGGAATGAACAGGTCGCTCCCCGTGCCGAGCATGGAGGCGCACAGGCCGGAGGTGAACGCGCAGACGGCGAACCTTGCGCGTCCGCCGTCGCGGAACAGCCCGGCCGCGAGTGCGCAAAGGCCGTAACAGCAGGTGAACAGCGCTCCTGAGCCCACGCCGAGATCCATCACCGCGCCGAAGGCGACGCCTGCCGCCGCACCGACCGCCGGTCCGCCGAGATAGGCTGTACCGAGCACGAGCAGCAGCGCCGCCGCCCTCGCCGGGGCGAACAGACCGAACAGACTGACGTGCGCGAGGCTCAGCAGCACGGTCGCGGTCACAGCGAGCAGCGTGACCGGTCTGCGCCAGTCGCCTTCCTCACGCGGCGGAGCGAGCGCCGCGCCGTAAATGCGGCACGCGCCGAACGTCAGTCCCTGCACGGCGAGAAAGGTCATCACAGCCGGGGCGCGCAGCTCGTCCCCGGCCGGCAGAAAGATGAATGTACAGGCGGCGCCTGCCGCTGCGGCGACGGCCGGGGCGAACCACGGGCGCTGTACGACGCGCAGACCGGTGCACACGCTCATGACGCACAGCACGATGAGCGTCGCGGCGACGTAAACGCCGCCGAGCAGGCCGTCGTCGATGAGCATCGCGCCGCAGACCACGCCGCCGACGGCGGAAAGTCCGGCGCCGTGCGCCATCATGGCGCTCGCCATCGCGAGTCCGAAGGGCGCATAGCTGTCGAAAACGTTCGCCTGCATGAGCAGCGCACACAGCACGAACCGCCGCGTCCCGACGAGCAGACGATGCAGATGTTCCTCGTTCCACAGGCGGACCGCGATGCTCGCTGCCCTTCCGAGCAGCCGCGGCGCACGCCTCACTTTTTGCTTGTCCATTTTGAAAAGCCTCCTTCACTGCTCATTCAGTATACCGCAGACTTTTTGCAGGAGTTGGCGGAAAATACAGGCGGAAATAAAGGCAATACCGGTTTTGATGTGCGAAAAACGGCGATGCAGGAGACCGGACATTTCCTGCGCCGCCGTTTGTTCAGAAGAGCGAGGCGAGCAGGTGCACGAGGCTCGCGGTGAGAGCGCCGAGCGCGAAGGCGGCAGGGAGCAGACGGGCGGACACGCGCCTCGGTCTGCGCCGCCTCGAGCCGAGACAGCCCTCCGCGATGCGGCAGGCCTCGCGCACGGCGTCACCGCGCGGAAAGGCCGGATCGCGCACGAGGAAAATGGCCTGCTCGAACGGGCCGCCGCTCTCCGGCCGCACCACCACAACGCGCCGGCTGATACCCTTTACCATGAAAAACACCCCTTTCACGGTAAGGATTGCCGGATTTAGCGTATTTCATACGTTTCGCTCGAAACCACGCTTCCGCGCGAAATACCGACCGATTTTATCGACAGGCTGCGGCCTCTATATCGTCCATTCGGGCGGCGTGCGCATGAAAAGTTCGTTGTGGAGAGCTGCGAGGGCGTCCCATGTCGCGCGGTCGGTCACGCCGGTCTGCGGCAGGATAAACACGCCCTGCATCAGACGCACGGCGGCGGCGGTCTCCGGGTCGTACTCGCCCGTGAGGGGAACGGGCGCGGTGTTCGCGTAGTGCGGCGCGGCAGTGGCGAGTATCAGCTGGAGCACGAAAACCGCGCGGCCCCGGCTGCCGGGGGCGAGAACGCCGCTTCGGGAAGAAAAGCACGGCAGCGGGCGGCGTATCGGCGGCGAAAAGCTGCGCCGCGGCGGCGTAGATGCTGTCCCAGGTTTCGCGGTCGACTCTGCCCGTGACGGGCAGTCCGCATTCGCGCTGATGCGCTCGGACGGCCTCGGCGGTCTCCGCGCCGTAAATCCCGTCCGGCACGAGAGGCGATACGCCGCGCTCCTGCTGAAGCCGCCGCAGACAGGTTTGCAAATCGTAAATATGCTGCGATTTCTGTTCCTCGCTGTACATTATTCACCCTCCTCGCCGAGCGTGTAGCCGGGGTACTGCCCGGCGTTTACGAGGGAGGACGCCTCGACGTCGGCGGCGAGCCGGGCCATGCCCTCCCATGTCAGCGGCCCGACCGCACCCGTGGCCGGCAGGCCGAGCAGCGTCTGCACAACGGACACCGCGCTTTCGGTCGCGTCTCCAAAAATGCCGTCCGCCGTGACAGCCGGCACCTCGGGATAGCCGCGCGATATGATGTTCACAAGCTCCTGCGCCCGGCGGACGTCCTCGCCGCGCATTCCGCTGACAAGAAACACCTCGGGCAGGCCGACGAACAACTCGAGCCACTGCTGTTCCGGCTGCACGAGCAGCACCGAGCGGTAGGTCGAGAGCAGCGCGTCCCACGTTGCGCGGTCAACCACGCCGGTCACGGGCAGGCCGAGCATCCGCTGATAGCTTTCGACAGCCTCGCGGGTCTGACGGCCGAAAACGCCGTCGAGCTGCGACGCCTGCCAGCGGGGGAGGGCATCGTAGTATTCGCCCACGATGGCGAGAAAATACTGCAAGAGCTTTATCGAAACGCCGCTCGTGCCCTCGCGAAGCTCCTCCGGGTACTGGCGCGAGATTTCTTCAAGGGTGAGTCCCTCGCTGTCCAGCTCGCTCAACCGTTTTACATTGTTAAAGACAGAGGCGATGCGGTACCATGTCGCGCGGCCGACCAGACCATCGGGCGTCAGGTTGAACTGGCGCTGAAAGGCGCGGACAGCGGCCTCGGTATCCGCGTCAAAAATGCCGTCCGCCGGGTAGATTTTCGGAATGCCGGGGTAGTTGGTCGAAATGCGGTTGAGCCGCGTCTGCACGGTGCGGACGTCCTCGCTGTTCTCGCCGAGCCGCAGCGTCACACCGGGAAACGAGCCGCCGAGGGCGGGCGCAAGCGGGGCGTCCGTCACGAAGCTGATGTCGTCCCCGTAGAACGAGCGCACGATTTCCTCGGCGGAAAGTCCCTGCTCGGCGAGCGGGACCGTGCCCCACTGGCTAAGCCCGCCGGGGCAGGTGACGGTCGTGCCGTTGCAGTATTGCGTAAAGAGCGGCTCGACCGCGTTTCCGCGCGTGAGATAGCTGCCGGTCATGTCGTCCACGATGTTCGAAATGTTCTCGAAAATGTCGCGTCCGGCGACGAAAGACTGGTCATACCGGGTGGAATTGGTGATGTCGAAGTCGTACCCCTGGGCGCGGTACCACTCGGTAAATATCCGGTTGAGCGCGTAGGACATCTGGGCGTAGATGTTCGCGCGGATGGCGGCCTCGGGCCAGGTCGGGTAGATTTCTGAGGAGGCGACATTCTTGATGTAGTCCGCGAACGGAACGGTAACGTTGGGCGCGTCGGCGCTCGGCGCACCGAGGTGCACGGTGATGGTTTCGGGTATGGTGACGGGCAAAAAAATCACTCCTTTTCGGGCAGAGGCGTGAGCGCCACGGGGAGCACCGCCGGCACCCCGGCGAACAGCGTCACGTGCAGGGCGGTGAGCGGCACGAAGCCTTCCCGCATGGCCTCGACTGTGTAGAGCGCGTAGGGCGTGACCTGACCGGGGGCGAGCGAAGCGCTGCGCGGCGGCGCGGCGAGCGTCATGGGCGGCGTCATGCCGTCCCGGTCGGTGCGGACCGCGTAGAGCAGGGTGCGCGTGCCGTTTTCGTCCGGTGCGGTCGATACCGTTACGAGCGCGTTTTCGAGCGGCTGTGCGCCGAGCGCGGTCGTGACCGCGACGCGCAGAACAGAGGTGTCCGGCGCATTTTCCATCGAAAGACCTCCTTGCAAAACAGGGCGAACAAACTTATAATATACTCACAGAGTTTTATTTTTCGGATACAAAGAAAGGCGGAATTACGAATGCAGGATTACAAAACCATCTGCGATATGTGCGCAGAACAGGAAGAAAAGTTTCAGTTCGAGCGCTTTTCACGCCGGGATGCGCTGAATATCGGACTCAAGCTGATCGAAAATGCAGAGAAGCAGGCGCAGCCGGTCGCGGTCGAGATCACGGTGAACGGCCTTGTCGTGTTCCGTTATTTCATGGAAGGCTCCAGGCCGGAGAGCGAGCTGTGGCTCGCGCGCAAGCGCAACGCGGTCGAGCTGACCGAGGGCTCGTCGCTCCGCATGTTCGCGGAGATGGAGGCCGCCGGTCAGACGTTCGCAGACCGCAAGCTGTGCGGCGACGACTATGCGGCGGGCGGCGGCTTCCCGATCGCGCTGCGCGGCACGGGCGCGATCGGCTCGATCTGCGTTTCCGGCTTTGATGACCATCTCGACGATCATCAGCTCGTGATCAATACGCTCGCAGAGTATCTCGCGTGAGACTGTCGCGAAACCGAGAGTCGGAGAGAAATCTCCGGCTCTTTTTTTATGCCAGCCGGACCCGGAAACGCTGCGCCCAGTGCTCGAGCTGGATGATATAGGCGCAGATCTGCGGCACGCGCATCAGCTGACCGAACCACGGCTCAGGCAGGCTGTCGGGATCAAGGATGAGCCGCTCGACGGCTTCGCGGTCGAACAGAGCGGCGGCGAACGAATTCCTGTCCGCAAGGATGCGGCGCGCGCCCTCGGCGCAAAGACGGGCGTAAACCGGGTGAAAGGTTTTCGGATAGGGACTTTTCCGGCGGGAAATGATCGCTTCGGGCAGCTCATCGGCAAACGCGCGGCGGACGATGCCCTTTTCGCGGCCGTCCAGCGCCTTGAACGCCCACGGCATATTATAAGCATACTCGACGATGCGGTGGTCGCAGAACGGCACGCGGACCTCGAGTCCGGAATACATGCTCATGCGGTCCTTGCGGTCGAGAAGGGTCGCCATGAACCAGTCGAGGTTGAGCACGAACATTTCGCGCATGCGCGCGTCCTTCGGACTGTCCGAGGGGAGCCTGGGCGCACGGCGGCAGGTCGAAAGATAGTGCTCGCGGACGAATTCCGCGCCGTTTTTCACGACGCCCTCGCGCAGCAGGCCGAGCCGCAGCGAGACCGACCGCGACCACGGAAAGGTGTCCTCGAACAGGATCTCCTCGCGGTGGTACCAGGGATATCCGCCGAACAGTTCATCCGCGCATTCGCCCGACAGGCAGACCGTCGTGCCGCCCTGCTTGACGGCTGCACAGAACAGCAGCAGAGAGGAGTCAACGTCCGCCATGCCGGGCAGTCCGCGTGCCTCGGCGGCAGGGCGGAGCGCAGCGCAGACCGCCTCCGGGTCGAGTACGACGCGGTGATGATGCGTGCCGAGAAAATCCGTCATCAGCGCCGCAAAATCGCGGTCATCGGTCGGCTGGAAGCTATTTTTGACGAAATACCGCTGGTTTTCGCGGTAATCGACCGACCAGGTGTGAAGCGTCTCATTTCGGGCCGCATAAGCGCGTGCGGCGACGGCGGACAGGATGGACGAGTCGAGGCCGCCCGACAGAAAGCAGGCGAGCGGGACGTCGCTGACGAGTTGCCGCTGCGCAGCATCGGTGATGAGGTCGTGGGTGCGCTGAACGGTCGCGTCGAGGTCGTCCTCATGCTCGTGCGCCTCCAGACGCCAGTAGGCGGTCCTGCGGAAGCCTTCGGGTGTCAGCACGGCAAAGCTGCCGGGCAGGAGCGAGGATATGCCGCGGAATACGCCGCTTTCGGGCGGCCGCGCAGGGCCGAGCAGCAGCACGGTGCGCAGACCGTCCTCATCGAGCACCGGCTCGGCTTCCGGGTGGCAGAGCACGGTGTCGATGGTCGAGCCGAACACAAGGCCGCTGCGCGTCGGACAGCAGAACAGCGGCTTGACGCCCAGACGGTCGCGCACGAGGACGAGCCGCCGCTCGGCCTTCTGCCAGAGCGCGAAGGCAAAAATGCCGTCGAGCCGCGCGAAGGCGTCCGTATCCCATTCGAGAAAGGCGTGCAGCACGACCTCGGTATCCGAGCGGCTGCGGAAAACATGGCCGAGGGCGGCGAGCGAATCCCGCACCTCGTCTGTGTTGTACAGCTCG
>VOFH01000977.1_pt1 | contig 140001 bp, 113 predicted proteins | sample 5384091 | NCBI WGS metagenome assembly VOFH01 (sample SAMN12384727, study PRJNA508395) | human gut metagenome | isolation source: healthy gut G | host: Homo sapiens
TCTATATTTATTATATCTGCCCTCGGCAGGACTGTCAAGCCTGTTTTGGGGGCTTTTTGTGTATGTTTTCGGCTTATAAAACGCAATGTGTGTTCAAAAGTGTGTTCATACAAAGCAAAAGAGCGCAGGAATAAACGTTCCTACGCTCTTTTAGCTGGTGCGGAAGATGGGACTTGAACCCACACGTCTATGGTTGGACACAGGCACCTCAAGCCTGCCTGTCTACCGATTCCAGCACTTCCGCAAATCGCATTTGACTGCAAGAAAGATTCTAGCACATTTGGGGGTATAAAGTCAAGTCCTATTTTGCAATTATTTCCTGCGTGGGGGCACCTGTCAAAAGTCAGCATCTATTTTTATGCACAGTGCCAAAGTTGGCTAAAATCGTATGCGCATAATAGACAATCTTTTTTTATCACGCTTTGTCATTTCCTACGAAACATCGTTATTTACTTGACATGGTTGTACAGAAAAGCCTATAATGTATACAAGCAGAAAACAGCAGTACGGCGGGCTGTCCGTGCTGCACTGTATCCGTTTGTATCTTATTTTTGTACAGGAGGACATAGTATGAGCAAAGTTTGTGTAGTCACCGGTGGTGGCTCCGGCATGGGCTTGGCAGCCGCCAAGCTGATGCCAAAAGATCACATTATCGTGGTTTCCGGCCGCACCGAGAGCAAGCTGACCAAAGCCGTGGAGGAGCTGACCGCTGCGGGCTTCACCGCCCACGCCAAAAGCTGCGACACCTCCAAGCGCGACAGCGTCCAGGCGCTGGCTGAGTATGCCGCCACCCTGGGCGAGATCACCAACGTCATCCACGCGGCGGGCGTCTCCCCTGCCATGAAGGTCACCCCCGCCGACCTGCTGCACATCAATGCGCTGGGCACCGTGTATGTCAACCAGGAGTTCTCCAAGCGGATGCACAAGGGCAGCGTCATCGTGGACATCGCGTCGATGTCCGCCTACACTCTGCCGGAGGCCATGTTACCCAAGGCCGCTTACGCGCTGGCCGAGACAGATGAGGCCGCCTTCGTCGATGCTTTGCTGAAAATTTGTGCCGTTGTGGAGGACGCCTATAAAAAGAACGGCCTGGCATACTCGCTGTCCAAAAACTTTGTGACCTGGTACGCAGCCAAGTGCGCCTTTGATTTTGGCCCCAACGGCATCCGCGTAGCGTCGCTCTCTCCCGGCCTGATCGCCACCGACATGGGCAACCTGGAAGCAGGCAACGGCGGCCCGATGCTGGTCTTTAGCTGCGAAAACCGCATGGGCACCCCCGAGGAACTGGGCTTTGCCATCGCCACGCTGGCCGACGAGCGCAACGGCTACCTGGCGGGCGTGGACATCCTGTGCGACGGCGGCACCATCCGCGGCATGCATGAGTTTAAAAAGCCGCAGCAATCTTGACAGCCGCACCGGCAGCGCGTATAATAATAGTAGAAAAGGCGCTGCGACAAGCGGTTGGCCCGATCTGGTATTAGTTCAATCTAAGAACCGTCACCGTGCCGGGTGGCGGTTCTTGCGTTTTTTGATGATGATCGTCACAGTAAAACTGCCGATGTGCATCGTGATTCGCATGGTCTCACCCCCTTTCGGGAAGTGTGGCCAACCGCCTGCCGTTGTTGTGCAGCGCCTTGCCGCCGATGGCGGCGTTATCAGTATAGCATAATTCGACACGCTTCGCAAGGTTGTTGTTGCCTTGCGGGGCGCTTTTTTGTAGACGCAGCCCGCCAAAAGCACGTTGTAGGGGCGAACAGTGTTCGCCCGTGGGCGTTTGGTCAGCGCGCAGCCATGGCCCGAAGGTGGATGCAGCGCAAGTTTGGCGGGCGAACGATGTTCGCCCCTACATGCTCTACATTATAAAGCAGCCCGTGCTATATTGTGCAGTTTTCATTACTACTAGGTGTCATAGTCGTTCATGTCATTCAAGTTATTCATTTTATTATGTTTGTCCAGCAGAGGAACGATGTAGCCACATAAACCAGTTCCGTGCATTGATGAACAATATGAATGACTTGAACGACTTGAATACTAATTTTACATTAGTAACTTCCTAATTTTTCGGTACTTAAGATGCTTGCGCCAACTGGTCATATTCTTCTTTACAAAATATATGTTTAGCTCCTGCTGTGCCGTGTTTTCCCTTCTGATAGCTGATATTGTCCATCTCCATCAATTGCGAACGGATTTCTCTTAGTTGGCAGCTCAACTCCTGCGGCGTCTCCGCAATAAACCGCCTGGTCAGCAGCTTGCCTGCCTCCAGTATCTCCTTGGCGGTGCCGCTCCATTGGCCGTGGTTGCGCTCTACCAGCTTGCGGATGGTCTGCACCAGGGCGCTGTTTTCGTATTCTTTGCGGGCCTGCTCGCGGGCGCGGGCCTCGGCGTCGCCCAGGTTTTGCCAGCGGCATTGGGTCTTGTCCAGGCGCAGGGCCAGCTCAAATTCCTCCAGGTCGCGGCCGGTCACCGAGAGCTTGGTCGTGTCGTCCACGCGGCGGTCGCGGGTCATCACGAAGGCAGAATCCGCCGCGCCGAAGATGCCGTTGGTGCCGCTGATCTGGGCAAAGGGGTCGGTCTCGTCCTTCATCTTGCGCAGGTGGTGTACCAGCACAATGCAAATTTCGCGTTCAGACGCAAACTTTTGCAGGACGCCCACATCCTTGTAGTCGGCCTGGTAGGCGTTTATTGCCTTGCCGGTGGTGCGGCGCACCCGCTGCAGCGTGTCGATGACCACCAGCCCGCAGCCGGGGTGGATGTTCAGGTAGTTGGTCAGCTGGTCCAGCAGGCCGTCCTGCAAATCCAGAGAGCCGGTGGCCAGCGCAAAGCCGTCGGGCGCACGCTCGCCCTGCAGCACACGGTTCATGCGGTCCTGCAGGCGGCGCTGGTTGTCCTCCAGTGCCAGGTAGAGGCAGCCTGTTTTGTTCGTAGGCATGTCCAAAAACTTTTGTCCGGACGCCACCGAAAGGCAAAGGTCCAGCATCAGCCAGCTTTTGCCGTACTTGGGCGGGGCCACCAGCAGCGCCAGACCTTGGGGCAGCAGGCCCTCCACCACCCACTTGATGGGCTTGAACTCCTTGTCCTGCAAGTCTTTGGCCGAGATGGACACGATGCCGTTTGGCGTTGCATCGTCCTGTTTTTCCTCCTCCGGCGGGGCCAGAAAGTGCAGCGTTTCCATCGCGTCGGCCTTGCGCACGCCGGGCGGCGTGGCCAGCTGGTCGTTGTGGCAGCGGGCGATGTCCGCCTCGGTGATGACGGTGCTGGTCTCGTAAAACAGCTTGCGCTCCAAAATGCGGTCCGTGCGGTTTTTACGTTCCTGCGCGGTTTCTGCGGCCAGCGCCAGAAAATACAGCAGGTTTTCGCCATCCTGGGTCACCGCCAGCTTGCCCAGGGCCTTGGCAAATTCGGTAAACTGCTCGTCCGAGCAGATGAGGTGCGGCTCCTGCGGCGTCCAGGCGGCGGCGTACCAGCCAAACTGCTGGGCCAGATGCTCAACGGTTCGCAGGTCTTTGCACTGCGACAAATCTTTTTTCAGCAGCAAGCGCTCACCCCGCTTTCTTGCAGCAGATAGGCTGCGGGTAAATGTGGTTGTGCATGTGTTCTCTCTCCTTTTTTATAGATTGCCGTTCTAGTTGAATGTAGTTCCACTTCCCCACAAAAAATAAATCCGCAAAAGTTGCGTCAGCCTAAAGTAGAACCTGATTCCACACCCCTATCCTACCACAAAGTGGAATAAAAGTCAACTATTTTTGCAAAATCTCTCCATAGATGGGGTCATAGCCGTCATCCACAATCACGCTCTTGGCTGCATCGGTCACAACCAGCTTCAGCTGCTTGTCAGCCAGGCGGCTGCGCAGGTCAGCCAACATCAGATCCACAATGCCGCCAATCTCATCCTTGGTCAGGCTCTTGTAGTAGACAATATCGTCCAGACGGTTCAGGAACTCCGGGCGGAACTGGCGCTTGAGCAGCAGGTCGATCTTGTCACGCGCTTCGGCGGACAGTTCGTTCTTGCCGTTGGCACGGTTCTTTTCCAGGTCTTCCAGAATGATGTCAGAGCCAAGGTTGGAGGTCAGGATGATGATGGTGTTCTTAAAGTCTACGGTACGGCCCTGGCTGTCGGTAATACGGCCATCGTCAAGGACTTGCAGCAGAATGTTGAACACATCCGGGTGGGCTTTTTCCACCTCATCAAACAGCACAACGCTGTAGGGATGGCGGCGCACAGCCTCGGTCAGCTGACCACCCTCCTCATAACCCACATATCCCGGAGGCGCACCGATCAGACGAGACACACTGAATTTCTCCATGTATTCCGTCATATCGATACGAACCATGTTCTTTTCATCGTCAAACAGGGCCTGGGCCAGCGCTTTGGCCAGCTCGGTCTTGCCAACGCCCGTGGGGCCAAGGAACAAAAAGCTGCCAATGGGGCGGTTCGGGTTTGCAATGCCGGCGCGGGAGCGCAGGATAGCGTCCGAAACCTTCTGCACGGCTTCGTCCTGGCCGATCACGCGCTGATGCAGCACTTCGGGCAGGCGGAGCAGCTTTTCGCGCTCGCCCTCCACCAGCTTCTCCACAGGGATGCCGGTCCAGCGGGCCACAATGCGGCTGATCTCTTCGGCCGTCACGCGGTCACGCAGCAGGCTTTGCTCCTTCTTGTCGGCAGCAATCTTTTCTTCGGCTTCCAGCTGGCGCTGCAGGTCGGGCAGTTTGCCGTATTGCAGCTGACCAGCCTTGGCGTAATCGCCGTTGCGGGTCGCCTTTTCAATTTCGGCCTTGGTGGTTTCTACCTCGGCGCGCAGGCTTTGCACCTTATTGATGGCGTTCTTCTCGTTCTCCCACTGAGCTTTCTTGGAATTGAAGGAATCGCGCAGTTCGGCCATTTCTTTTTCGATGGCGGCAAGGCGCTGCTTGGACATTTCATCGGTTTCTTTCTGCAAAGAAGCCTGCTCGATCTGCAGCTGGGTGATCTTATGGTTCAGGTCATCCAGCTCTGCGGGCATGGAGTCCAGCTCGGTCTTGACCATTGCGCAGGCTTCATCCACCAGGTCGATGGCTTTATCCGGCAGGAAACGGTCGGTAATATAACGGTTAGACAGCGTTGCTGCCGCAATCAAAGCGCCATCCTGAATTTTAACGCCATGGTACACCTCATAGCGCTCTTTCAGGCCACGCAGGATGGAGATGGTATCCTCCACCGTGGGCTCCTGCACCATAACGGGCTGGAAACGGCGTTCCAGAGCGGGGTCTTTCTCGATATACTGGCGGTACTCGTCCAGGGTGGTGGCGCCAATGCAGTGCAGCTCACCGCGGGCCAGCATCGGCTTTAAGATGTTGCCGGCATCCATTGCGCCGTCGGTTTTACCGGCGCCCACAATGGTGTGCAGCTCATCAATGAACAGGATGATCTTGCCTTCGCTCTTTTTAACTTCGTTCAGAACGCTCTTCAAACGTTCCTCAAACTCGCCGCGGTACTTAGCACCGGCGACCAGAGCGCCCATATCCAGGCTGAACACGGTGCGGTCTTTCAGGTTTTCGGGCACATCGCCGCGCACGATACGCTGGGCAAGGCCCTCAGCGATAGCCGTTTTACCAACGCCAGCTTCACCGATCAGCACAGGGTTGTTCTTGCGCTTACGGGACAGGATGCGGATAACATTGCGGATCTCGGAATCACGGCCAATGACGGGGTCCAGCTTGTTGGCACGGGCGGCTTCCACCAGATCCTGGCCATATTTTTTCAGGGCGTCATAGGTGGATTCGGGGTTATCAGTGGTCACGCGCTGGTTGCCGCGCACGGCGGACAACACCTGCATGAACTTTTCCGGTGTGATGCCAAACTGCTTGAACAGCTCGCCAGCCACGCGGCCGGGGCGCTGCAGCATGCCCATAAAGACATGCTCCACACTGATATATTCATCCTTCATCTGCTGGGCCTGCTTTTCAGCGGCGGTCAAGGCCTGGTCCAGCTCATTGGAGATATAGACTTTATCAGGGTCACGGCCGGAACCCGTCACATGCGGCAGCTGGGAAACTTTTTCCGCTGCGGCAGCTTCAAAGGTACCGGGGTCAACGTTCATCTTGGTCAGCAGCTGGGGGATCAGGCCGTCCTGCTGCTGGGTCAGGGCCACCAGCATGTGCTCCTGTTCCAACGCCTGGTTGGAATATTCAATTGCCAAACGCTGGGCAGCCTGCAGGGCTTCCATCGTTTTTTGGGTAAATTGGTTGGTATTCATATCGCAAACCTCCTTTATCGGCAACGATAATGGTTTTCTATCTATTAGCAGCGAACCGGTTCAAGTGCTGCTTCGTGCCCGGCGGCTTGATATCCTTGCAGGTTCAAGGGCTGATCATCACCGGTGCCCCCATTGAGGACCTGGACTATGAGGACGTGGACTACTGGAACGAGCTGTGCGAGATCATGGATTACAGCCGCGAAAACGTATATTCCACCATTCATCTGTGCTGGGGTGCGCTGGCCGGGCTGTATTACCACTTCGGCGTGCGCAAGGTACACCTGCCGGAAAAAATGTTCGGCGTGTTTGAGCACCGCGTGGTGCGGCCCTCCAATCCGCTGGTGCGCGGCTTTGACGAAGTATTCTATGCCCCGCACAGCCGCTGGGCCGGGCTGAACCGCGCCGATATTGATGCCGCCCCGGAGCTGCGCATGCTGGCCGAAAGCGATGTTGCCGGCCCCATGCTGCTTTCTACCGAGTCCGGCCGCCAGATTTTTGTCATCGGCCACCCGGAATACGACAAGTACACTTTGGATGCCGAGTACCGCCGCGATGTAAAGGCGGGCAAGGAAATTCATGTACCGGTCAACTATTACCCGGACGATGACCCCAACAAGGACCCCATTTTCCGCTGGCGTGCCCATGCGCACCTGCTGTATACCAACTGGCTGAACTACTATGTCTACCAGAACACCCCCTATGACCTGGATGATCTGGAAGCCGTGGTGGATCCGCCCCGCACCTGAGGAGGACGTATGCCGAAGATCAGTGCCTGTATTGTGGCATACTGTGATTATGATGAAGTGTGCGCCGCTGTGCGCAGCGTACTGGCCAACACCCCCGGCGATGACTTTGCCCTGTATGTGGTGGATAACGCCAGCCCGGATGGCTGCGGCCCCCGCCTGGCACAGACAGATTTTGGCGATGCTCGCGTGCAGGTGATCTGCCTGCCCAAGAACCTCGGCTTCGGCAAGGGCCACAACAGCATTATGGACCGCCTGACCAGCGATGTACACTTTATCCTGAACCCGGATGTGATCATTCACGATGACATCCTGCCCCAGATGGCGCAATGGCTGCTGGACCACCCCGGTGTTGTGATGGCCACGCCGCACTGAGCGACATTGTAATTGCACAGGCAGCCAAAATGCTGCCCATTGCCAAAGTAGCTGAAAAACTGGGCCTTACGGACGAGGACCTGATTCCTTATGGCCGTTACAAAGCCAAGGTCAACCACAAGCTGATCCACAGTGACCGCCCAGACGGCAAGCTGATCCTGGTGACCGCCATCAGCCCCACCCCTGCTGGCGAGGGTAAAACCACCACCAGTGTTGGCCTGGCGGACGCCCTGAACGCCATGGGTAAAAAGACGATGCTCTGCCTGCGTGAGCCCTCCCTTGGGCCCGTGTTCGGTGTAAAGGGCGGCGCTGCGGGCGGCGGTTACGCTCAGGTTGTGCCCATGGAAGATATCAACCTGCACTTTACCGGCGATATTCACGCCATTGGCACCGCAAACAACCTGTTGGCTGCCATGATCGACAACTCCATCCAGCAGGGCAACCCGCTGAACATTGACCCCCGCCGCATCGCCTGGAAGCGCTGCATGGACATGAACGACCGCCAGCTGCGCTTCATCGTGGACGGCCTGGGCGGCAAGGTCAACGGCACCCCGCGTGAGGACGGCTTTGACATCACCGTTGCAAGCGAGGTCATGGCCATTTTCTGCCTGGCCACCGACCTGGCTGACCTGAAAGACCGCCTGAGCCGCATTGTGTGTGCTTATACTTATGATGGCCAGCCGGTCACTGCGGGGCAGATCGGCGCAGCAGGCGCAATGGCGGCTTTGCTGAAAGATGCCATTGACCCCAACCTGGTCCAGACGCTGGAAAACAACCCCGCCATCATCCACGGCGGTCCCTTTGCCAACATTGCCCACGGCTGCAACAGCGTGACTGCCACCAAACTGAGCCTGAAGCTGGCCGATTACGTTGTGACTGAAGCAGGCTTTGGTGCCGACCTGGGCGCTGAAAAGTTCCTGGATATCAAGTGCCGCATGGCGGACCTGCACCCCTCTGCGGTGGTTCTGGTTGCCACCGTCCGTGCGCTGAAATCCCACGGCGGCGTTACCAAGCCGGATTTGAACAAGCCTAACGTGGAGGCCGTCCGCAAGGGCGCGGCCAACCTGGAGCGCCACATTGACAACATCAAGAACGGCTTTGGCCTGCCCGTCTGCGTTGCCATCAACGCTTTCCCCACCGACACGCCGGAAGAGATGGCCGTAATCGAGGAAGTATGCGCCAAGGCGGGCGTCAAGTGCGCCCTGTCCGAAGTGTTCGCCAAGGGCGGCGAGGGCGGCAAAGCCCTGGCCGAGACCGTTCTTTCCATCATGCCGGAAGCTCCCCAGCCCATCCAGTACACCTACAATCTGGGCGCTTCTCTGCCAGAGAAGATCGAAGCAGTTGCCAAAAAAATCTACCGTGCTGACGGCGTGACCTACACTCCCGCCGCCAAGAAGATGCTGGACGACCTGGCCGCCATGGGCTACGGCGAGCTGCCTGTCTGCATTGCCAAAACGCAGTATTCTTTCAGCGATAACGCCAAGCTGACCGGCGCCCCCACTGGCTTTAAAATGAATGTACGCGAAGTGCGCCTTTCCGCCGGTGCTGGGTTTGTGGTCGTCATCTGCGGCAGCATTATGACGATGCCCGGCCTGCCCAAGCACCCCGCCGCCATGGATGCTCCGGCCCGCACCGCGACGGAGTTGTAGATGTTCATGCCGATAAAGTCCAACCGCCCCAGCGGCAGGGCGTCCAGCTGCTCCTGCGGGATGGCATCCACCACCCGCTGGGCCTGCCCGCCCGCAATTTTGGGCCAGCCGCGGCCGCACACCGGGTCCAGCGCCGGGGTGTAGGTGAAGGTCCAATCGCCGTCCGCCAGGGCGAAGGTAGCTTCGCGGGCGGCGGCAATATCGGCGGGGTTGTCAGTGGCCGGGGTGCAGATGCGCCCGGTGGGGGCCATGCCCACCTTGGCATCGGGGTCGGCTTTGCGGATGGCATCCGCCGCCAGGCAGTGTGCATAGATCGTGTTATGCCAGGCAGTAAACACCGCTGCATCGTCCAGTTTATAGCCCGGCGCATGCACACCCGCGCTGTAGCCCAGCCCCACGCTGCACTGCGGCTCGTTGAGGGTAAAGTAATATTTTACACGTCCCTTAAAGTGCGCCGCCACCGTGGCAGCGGCATCGTTGATGATCAGCGCAGGGATAAAGTAGTTGTTCCACGCGCCCACAAAGCTGAAGATGGCCTGCACCGCCATGGCGGGCTTGAGGATCGGCAGAATGACCGTGTTAAAGGTATGAAACTCCCCCGAGCCGTCAATGCGCGCCGCGTCAATAATGTCGCGCGGCAGGCTCGAATCCATGTACTGCTTCATGAAGAAGAACACCGTCGGCGCAGCGATGCTCGGCAAAATCAGCGGCCAAAGGGTGTTGGTCAGCTTCATCTTGTCCATCAAATTCAAGGAAGCCCAGCGCCGACACCTTCGTCGGCATCGTCATGATAAGCAGGATGACGGTGAACGCCAGTTTGCGCAGCTTGAAGTCATACGCATAGATGGCGTAGGCCGTCAGTGCGCTGAAATAGACCGACAGCGCCGCACAGGCAGCCGACACGATCAGGCTGTTGCGCACAGCGCCGCACAGGCAGCCGACACGATCAGGCTGTTGCGCAGACCGGTCAGAATCGGCACATTGGCATCATGGGTGGTGTTGAAGAAGTTGACGCCAAAGCTGCCGCGGGGCAGCGGGTCAAACCCCTGCTGGATGGTAAAGTTGTTGTGCGTGGCGTTGACGATCAGCACATAGAAGAAGAACAGGCAGATAAAGCAGAGGACAAACAGCACGATATAAGCCACTGCACGCTGCAGTGTCAGCATAGGGTCGTGAATTTTGCTTGCCTTTGCGGTAGTGGTGGCTGAAGTTTTGGTTTCGTTCGGCATACTCGTTCACGCTCCTTCCTTAGTGATGCCTGGCGGCCGCTTTGGCTGCCTTGATGCGGGCTTTTTCGGCCTTGCGCTGCTCACGGGTCAGGCCGTCATCCTCCTGGGTAAGGGTAAAGTAGATGATGATGCAAAGCACCGCGCAAAGCAGGAACATCAGCACCGAAATAGCTCCGGCCGTGCCGTAGTTTTTGCTGTAAAGGTGCTGGTTCAGATACATGATGATGGTGTTGGTACTGCCGTTGGGGTCGCCCTTGCCGTTGGTCAGGACCTGCGGCACATCAAACATCTGCAGGCCGCCGATGAGACTGGTGATCAGCGTGTAGACAAGCAGCGGGCGGATCAGCGGGATCGTGATGCGCCAGAACATTGTGGTCGAGGATGCACCGTCCAGCTGGGCGGCCTCATACAGGCCGGGGTCCACACCCATGATGGCAGCCATCAGAATGATGGTCGTATTGCCGAACCACATCAGGAAGTTCATCAGCCCAACCAGACCGCGCGCTGTCCAGACATTGGAAAGCCAGCGCACCGGCTCGGCCACGATGCCGAGCTTGAGCAGGATTGAGTTGATCGGCCCTGTTTCCGAGTTTGAAAACAGGGTAAAGAACAGCATGGCGAACGCCGATGCCATGATAAGGTTGGGCATATAGATGACCGTCTTGAAGAAGCCCTGAAACCGCAGCTTCAACCGCAGATCGGTAAACCACGCTGCCAGCACCAGTGATACAATAATCTGCGGGATAAAGCCCATCAGCCACATGATCATGGTATTGCTGAAGTATTTCGGCACCTCCCGGATCATAGCGGCATAGTTTTTCAGCCCTACAAAGTTGGGGCCGATGATCTTTAAGCCACTGCGGAAATATTCAAAGAAGGAATAGTAGATGGTCGTTGCCAGCGGCCAGAACTGGAAGATGAAAAAGGTGATAAAGAACGGCGCCAGAAATATGTAGCCCCATTTGGCGTAGCTCATGCCTTTTTTCTTTGTTTTCATAGGTCTCGCCCTCCTTAGCTGTACGGGCATTGCCCTGCTGGGGGCAGAGCCTTTCAAAATCTGATAAAAACAAAACCAGAGGCGGGCGTCTCTCCCCCGCCCCTGGCATGGCGTTTGCGGTTCAGTTCGTTTTGTTCGTTTTGTTCACAGGCACGCAGGTATTTATGCGGGCCATTCGACGCTGCTCAGCTCAGGATACTTGACCTTGATCTGATCCTCGAAGTTCTTCTTCGCGGTCTCAAGGTCAACCGTGCCGTCAAAGTAATCCTTGAAGCAGCTCTGGAAGGTCTCGTTGCAGCCCTGATCATACGGACCGGCGTTGGACATATCAATGGTAGGTGCAACCTCTGCAAAGAGGGCAATGTGGTTCTGGCCGCCGAGGAATGCGGAGCCGAAGTTCGGGTCAGCTGCGATGGAATCCATAGCGCTCTTGCAGTTGGTGTAGTCCTGCGTATCCTCGGTGATCTTGGTCATGATGTCGGCATCGCAGGTCAGAGAGTACATGACATCCTTGATCGTGGGGATGTTGTCAGTGCCGGCTGCTGCGCAGATCCAGGTGCCGCCCCAGTAATAAGGCTGAGGGCCCTGGCAGACTGCGTAATCGCCGTAGATGCCGTTGCCGACTTCCTGCTTGCCTCCCTCAGACTCAGGCGTGGCCAGAGAGTTGCCCAGCAGGGTGAAGTTGATGCCCCAAGTGGAGTAGAAGAAGCCGAACACCTTGCCGGCAGGGCCCTGGTCCGCGGCCCACTGGTCGCTCCACAGGCTGGATTTGTTGTTGTAGCCGTTGTCGGTGTAGGTCTTGGTCTGATCGACCCAGTTCATAATGTTGGGGTCGACCTTGACGGTCGTGCCGTCCACCCAACCGGCGGAAACATTGTTGGAGAAGGTGCGGTAGGAATCATCGTAGCCGGAGAGCATCTTGTAGCCCTTGGCAGCGGCCTTCTCAGCCACATCGTTGAACTTATCCCAATCGCTCAATGCGGCCTGGACCTCGGTCGGATCATCGGTGCCCAGCACATCTTCGGCGATGGAACGGCGGTAGGCAAACAGACCCGGGGTTGCCTGCCACGTGGTGCCCTTCTGCACGCCATCCACGGTAACGATGTCCTTGGTGTACTGGTACTGATCCTTGAGGTCATCATCGGTCAGGCCGACATCCTTCTTGACATCCAGCGTGTATTCGGAATCCACATACTTCAGCGCGTAGTCAGCCTCGATCAGGAAGATGTCGATCTTGTCATCGGCGGCGGCGCTGTCCTGCTTCAGCAGGGCCTCGTCCAGCTTATTCTGGTAGTTGTTGTTATCGTTGGGGTTGATGGTCCACTTTACGGTGACGCCGTTATCCAGCGTTGTGGTGGACTTGTCGTCGGCGATCTCCTTGACGCCGGGGTAATAGTCGTTGAAGCGGGACTGGAATTCATCGTTCCAGCACCAGATGTTCAGGACCTTGCCCTCCTCTGCGGCTGCATCGGCGGCGGGCTCTGCGGCCGTGCTGCTGGCTTCGGTAGAGGTCGAATCAGCGGCGGGGGCTGCGGACGAGCTTGCGGCGCCGCCGCCGCAGCCTGCCAGCAAGGTGGCTGCCATTGCAGTGGCGGTCAATAAACTCATTGCCTTTTTCATAATGTGTTTTCCTCCTTTTTAATAAAAAAGAACTCATGTATGAATCAGATATTGTGACCCGCATCCTTGCGGGTTTGAACCTATGGATTGGGGACATCGACGGACTGTCCTTTCAGCAAACTGCCGGAGATCAGCTTCTGCTCCGGCAATGCCGTGCGCGGGGATTCGATCTGCTCGATAAGCAGCTCTGCCGCGGCGCGGCCCAGCGCTTCGGTGTCCTGCCGGTAGGTGGTCAGCTGCGGGGACATGATCTGCGAAATCAGGTTGCCGTCATAGCCGACCACCGAAATATCCCGCGGAATCAGAAGTCCTTCCTCACGGATGGTCTGGATGCCTCCGATGGCGGAGAAGTCATCCGGGAAGAGGATCGCGGTAGGGCGCTGCGGCAGTGCCAGCAGCTGACGGGTCACTGCGGCGCAGCTTTTCGCATCGCGGTAGGTGCTCGGCACGATGTAGGTATCCGGCACCGTGATCCCATGAGCGGCGCAGGCGCGGTAGAAACCGACCAGACGCTTCTGGGTGACTGCGCTGTGATTCTCACCGTGGATATAGGCGATTCGCTCATGCCCTAAGGCGGCAAGCTGATCCACCAGCTTGTGAACGCCGTCGGTGTTATCGGAAAGTACGGCAGCCCGGTTGTTAAAGACATGGTCGACTGTGACGATCGGCAGGTTGCTGTAGGCCAACTCAATGACCTCCGGGTCATCGAACTTGATACAGGCAGCGATCACACCGTCAACGCCTCTGTAGCGGCAGTGCTCTAAATAGCTGGAGTGGCCGTGGCCAATGTTATGGTTGATAAAGGTGATATCATAGCCTCTGCCCTCGGCGTGGCGTTTGAAGCTGTCCAGAACAGCCGCGAAGAATTCATGCGTCAGACCGCTTTGTGCCTCGTCCACAAAAAGGACGCCCAGATTATAGGTACGGTTCGTTTTTAAGGCCCGCGCTGCGGAGTTTGGCATGTAGCCGATCTGCCTTGCAGCCTCACGCACTTTTTCTTTGGTGGCCTGACTGATATCGTTGTGACCGTTCAGAGCCTTGCTCACGGTAGCCACCGAGACCCCGCATGCCTTTGCGATGTCTTTGATGGATGCCATGATATCGCCTCCTTGCATCTTTCTTAATCGTTTTCGCATCTTCACTATACAACATGTCAACCATAAAATCAATGCCCTTTTTGCATTTTTTGTGCATTTCGATTCGATTTGGCGATTTGCAAAAAGCGAAAACACCTGTTTTGGCTATTTCGTTTGGAGTTTCGCTGAAAAAGAGACATAATTTGCGCCTTCTTCTGCCTTTTCCGACCCAGTAATGGCCTGCAAGCCTGACTGCCATCTGCTTTTGGGGTGTCCACAGCCAGAAAGTATCCTTATAAATAATAGGTAGCATCCGCTTTTCGTTACAATTTTCGGCCGCACAAATTGTGAAACCTGCCAAATCATCGTTAAATTCAGCCGCAGCCCTTGCAATTATCCGAAAAACGCGGTATTGTAAGGGTAATAACTTAATCGTTTTCGATTTGAACTTACGATTTTATCTGCTTTCCATAAGTAAGGAGAGGGTCTCTATGAAGTTCGGTCATTTTTCCGATACCGCACGCGAATATGTCATCACCACGCCGCGCACGCCGCTGCCGTGGATCAACTATCTGGGCAGCGAGGCATTCTTCAGCCTTGTTTCCCACACGGCCGGTGGGTACAGCTTTTACAGGGATGCCAAGCTGCGGCGTATCACTCGCTACCGCTACAATAACGTACCTGCGGACTCTAACGGCCGGTATTACTATATTAAGGATGGCGATACCGTCTGGAATCCCGGCTGGCAGCCCACCCAGACCGAGCTGGACAGCTATGAGTGCCGCCACGGCCTCGGGTACAGCATCATTACCGGCAAAAAGAACAGTCTGACCGCGAAGCTGGAGCTGTTTGTGCCGGTAGGCGACAACTGCGAGATCGACCGTCTGGTGCTGACCAACGAGAGTGATGCACCGAAATCGTTTACTGTATTCAGCTATCTGGAGTTCTGCCTCTGGAACGCCGTGGACGATTCCACCAACTTCCAGCGCAATTTCTCTACCGGTGAAGTCGAGGTCGAGGGCAGCACCATCTACCACAAGACCGAGTACCGCGAGCGCCGCAACCATTACGCATTGTTCACCGTCAACACGCCCATTGATGGCTTTGACACGAGCCGGGACGCCTTTTTAGGCGCATGGCGCAGCAATGCGAATCCCGAGGTCGTGGAAAACGGCCGTTGCACCAACTCTGTTGCCCACGGCTGGGCACCCGTTGGCGTGCATCAAGTCAATGTCACCCTGCAGCCCGGCGAAAGCCGCAGCCTGATTTTTGTTTTGGGCTATATAGAAAACCCGGAGGACGAGAAGTGGGCCGCGCCCGGCGTCATCAATAAGACCCGCGCCCAGGCGATGGCTGCCCGCTATGCCACGGATGCGCAGGTCGATGCGGCACTTGCCAAACTGCACGACCACTGGAATACCCTGCTGTCCACCTACTCGGTCAAGAGCAGCGATGAAAAGCTCGACCGCATGGTCAATATCTGGAACCAGTACCAGTGCATGGTCACCTTCAACATGAGCCGCTCCGCCAGCTACTATGAGAGCGGCACCGGCCGCGGCATGGGCTTCCGCGATTCCTGTCAGGACCTGCTCGGCTTTGTGCATCTGATCCCCGCCCGCGCGCGGGAGCGCATTCTGGACATCGCCGCCACACAGTTCCCCGACGGCAGCGCCTACCACCAGTACCAGCCGCTGACCAAAAAGGGCAACATGGACGTTGGCTCCGGCTTCAACGATGACCCGCTGTGGCTGATTGCTGCCGTGTACGCCTATCTGGGCGAGACGGGCGACTACTCGATTCTGGACGAACCGGTGGACTTTGATAACGACCACAGCCTTGCACAGCCGCTGCTTGAGCATCTGCGCCGCAGCTTTGGCTATCTGCGCACCCACAAGGGTCCGCATGGTCTGCCGCTGATTGGCCGCGCCGACTGGAACGACTGCCTGAATCTGAACTGCTTTTCCAGCGAACCGGGCGAGAGCTTCCAGACCACCGGCCCCAGCGAAGGCCCTGTGGCCGAGAGCGTGTTCATCGCCGGTATGTATGTCAAGTACGGCAACCAGTTTGCCGAAATTCTTGACAGCACCGGCCACACCGACGAAGCTGCCGCCGTGCGCGCCGAGGTTGCAGAGATGGAACATACCGTACTGACTGCCGGTTGGGACGGCAGCTGGTTCCGCCGCGCCTACGATGCCTTTGGCCATGTGATCGGCGGTGAGGAATGCGAGGAAGGCAAGATCTTCATCGAGCCGCAGGGCATGTGCGTCATGGCGGGTATTGGTGTGGACACCGGTGAGGCCGTGACCGCTTTGCAGAGCGTGAAAGACAAGCTCGACACAAAGTACGGCATTGTGCTGCTGCAGCCCGCCTACACGAAGTACCATCTCGAACTGGGCGAAATTTCCAGCTATCCCCCGGGATACAAGGAGAACGCAGGCATCTTCTGCCACAACAACCCATGGGTCAGCTGTGCCGAGACCGTCGTCGGCCACGGCGACCGGGCATTTGAGATTTACAAAAAGACCTGCCCTGCCTACATCGAGGACATCAGCGAGATCCACCGCACCGAGCCTTACGTCTACAGCCAGATGGTGGCAGGCTGTGACGCCGCCACCTTTGGCGAAGCGAAAAACAGCTGGCTGACCGGCACGGCGGCGGGCACCATCCGCGACAAGGGCATCGTGAACAACAAGCTGTCCAATGCCCTGATGCAGAAGTTGGAAAAAGAAGGCATCCCCACCCATTATGTTGAGGAGCTGAACGACCGCGATACCCTGGTCAAGAAGGTTCAGATCGTTCCCCTGGAAGTCATCATCCGCAACGTCGCCGCCGGCCACTTCACCCTGCGCATGGGCGTGCCCGAGGGTACCGAGTTCAAGACCCCCATCCTGGAGTTCAGCTACAAGAACGACGACCTGCATGATCCGTTCATCAACCATTATTACGCCTTGGCCCTTGACCTTGCCACCCAGGAAGAGCTGGACACCATTGCCAAGTACGCCTTCAAGGTCAACGAAGTCCTGAAGAAGATCCTGCTGGATGCCAACATCCGCCTGATCGACTTCAAGGTCGAGTTCGGCCGCCTGTCCGACGGCACCATCATCCTGGCCGACGAGATCAGCCCGGATACCTGCCGCTTCTGGGATGCCACCACCGGTGCCCACCTGGATAAAGACCTGTTCCGCCGCAGCCTTGGCGGTGAGGCCGATGCCTACCAGGAAGTTATGAAGCGCTTGCTGGGCTGATTGAACCAAGCTTAGTCCAGCCAATGTTCAGGGTGTACTGGAACCGCCGTTCGCTCTTCCGGTGCACCCTGCCATCGTTTGAAACAGGAAACGGAGAACTGAATGAAGGAGCTTTGTCCCGCCGAAGCACTGCATGAAGAATGCGGCGTGTTCGGTATCTATGATTCCGCCGGCAAAACCAACATGGTCAGCGCCGTGTACAGCGCGTTGTATGCCCTGCAGCACCGCGGCCAGGAAAGCTGCGGCATTGCCCTGAACGTGGACGGTGTGCTGACCGGCTACCGCGATCTTGGCCTGGTCAGCGAGGTATTTACCCCGCGCGTGCTGGCTGACCTGCCGCAGGATGCCAAGATGGCCACCGGCCATGTGCGCTATGCCACCAGCGGCCAGCGCACCCGCGCCAACGCCCAGCCCATGGTTCTGCACCACTGCAAGGGTGCCATGGCCATCTGCCACAACGGCAACCTGACCAATGCCCCCCAGCTGCGCCACAAGCTGGAAATGAACGGTTCGATCTTCCACGGCACTTCGGACACCGAGGTCATCGGCTATCTGCTGACCCAGAACCGCCTGATCAGCCCGGATATTGAAACAGCTGTCTGCCGCACGATGGAGCAGATCGTGGGTGCTTACAGCCTGGTCATTATGACCCACACCAAACTGATCGCCGCGCGCGATCCTAATGGCTTCCGCCCTCTCTGCATTGGCCAGCTGCCGGATGGCTCCGGCTGGGCTTTTGCTTCGGAATCCTGTGCGCTGGATGCTGTAGGCGCCCGCTTTGTGCGCGATGTACTGCCCGGCGAGATCGTGGTGGCAGACTACACCGGCCTGCGCACCATCCGCACCCACTGCGGCACCGCGCCGCACACGATGTGCGTGTTTGAGTACATTTACTTTGCCCGCCCCGATTCCATCATCGAGGGCACCTGCGTCCATGAGGCCCGCCTGCAGGCCGGCCGCTTTCTGGCACAGGAGCATCCGGTGGAAGCCGATGTCGTCATCGGTGCGCCGGATTCCGGCCTGGATGCCGCCCTTGGCTATGCGCAGGAAAGCGGTATTCCCTATGGCGTGGGCTTTATTAAAAACAAATATGTGGGCCGCACCTTCATCCAGGGCTCCCAGGCCCAGCGTGAAAGCAGTGTGCGCATCAAATTGAACGCAATTTCCTCCACCGTTGCGGGCAAGCGCGTTGTGCTTGTGGATGACTCCATCGTGCGCGGCACCACCAGCGCCCGCACCATCAAGCTGCTGCGCGACGCCGGTGCCAAGGAAGTACACTACCGCATTTCGGCCCCGCCGTTTGCCCACCCCTGCTATTTCGGCACCGACATCCCGGACGAAAAAGACCTGATTGCCACCGGCCATACGGTGGAGGAGATCCGCCAGATCGTGGGGGCCGATTCCCTGGGCTACCTGAGCATTGAACATGTGACCCAGCTGGCCATCCACAGCAAGTGCGGGTTCTGCGCCGGCTGCTTTACCGGCCATTACCCGGTGCCCGCCCCCAACGAGACGATGGACATTGTATACGATAAACCCCTGAGCCAGTCCCAGACCAAAAAACGCCTGTAAGCTGATAAGGAGAGAAACATAATGGAAAAAAGCTATTCTGCAAGCTACGCTGCCGCTGGTGTGGATATTACCGCCGGTTACAAGGCAGTTGACCTGATGAAGCAGCACGTTGCCCGCACCATGAACGAGCACTGCATTGGCGGCCTGGGCGGCTTTGGCGGCCTGTTTGAGCTGGACTGCACCGATATGCCCCACCCCGTGCTGATTTCCGGCACGGACGGCGTTGGTACCAAGCTGCGCATTGCCCAGTACATGAACAAACATGACACCGTTGGCATTGATTGCGTTGCCATGTGCGTGAACGATGTCATCTGCGCCGGTGCCAAGCCTCTGGTGTTCCTGGATTACATCGCCTGCGGCAAAAACGTGCCGGAGCGCATTGCCGAGCTGGTTGCCGGTGTAGCCGAAGGCTGCGTGCAGGCTGGCTGTGCCCTGGTTGGCGGTGAGACCGCCGAGATGCCCGGTTTTTACCCGGAGGACGAGTACGACCTGGCCGGCTTTACCGTTGGCGCTGTGGACAAGAGCAAGATCCTGGACAACTCCACCATGCAGCCCGGCGATGTGATCATCGCCCTGCCTTCCACCGGCGTACACTCCAACGGGTTCTCCCTGGTGCGCAAGATCTTTGACCTGGAGAACAACCCCGATGTGCTGAAAAAGACCTTTGACGGCATGGACAAGACCCTGGGCGAAGCCCTGCTGGCCCCCACCAAGATTTATGTCAAGCCTGTGCTGGCCGTGATGAAGGAAGTTACCGTCAAGGGCGTTTCCCACATTACCGGCGGCGGCTTTTACGAGAACATTCCCCGCAGCCTGAAAGCCGGCTGCTGCGCTGTGATCAAGAAGAGCGATGTGCGCACCCCCGTGCTGTTTGATGTGCTGGCTAAAGAGGGCAACATTCCGGAGCGCGATATGTTCAACACCTTCAACATGGGCGTTGGTATGATTTTGACCGTGGCTGCCGAGGATGCCGACAAGGCCATTGAGATCCTGAAAGCCAACGGCGAGGATGCTTACCGCCTTGGTGTGATTGGCGAAGGCAGCGGGGTGCAGCTGGTATGATGAAGATTGCTGTGCTGGTTTCCGGCGGCGGCACCAACCTGCAGGCCATCCTGGAAAGCGAACGCCGCGGGGAGAACCCCAACGGTAAGGTTACCCTGGTGGTTGCCAGCAAACCTGGTGCGTATGCGTTGGAACGCGCTGCAAACTTCGGCGTGGAAACCGCCGTGGTGCGCCGCAAGGATTACGCCACCAGCGAGGAGTTTGACGCTGCCCTGCTGAGTGTGCTGAAAGACCATGGCATTGAGCTGGTGGTTCTGGCAGGATTTTTGAGCGTGCTGGGCCCCAGCGTGATTGCCGCTTACCCCAACCGCATCCTGAACATCCACCCCAGCCTGATTCCCAGCTTTTGCGGCCCCGGCTACTATGGCCTGAAAGTGCATGAGGAAGCGCTGAAGCGCGGCGTGAAAGTGACCGGCGCTACCGTCCACTTTGTCAACGAAGTGTGTGACGGCGGGCCCATCCTGCTGCAAAAAGCCGTGGAAGTGCAGCCCGGCGATACCCCCGAAGTGCTGCAGAAGCGCGTGATGGTGGAAGCTGAATGGAAGTTGCTGCCCCAGGCCATTGCCATGGTGTGCAATGGCGAAGCCTGACCGAACAAGGAGGATTCCCGCATGAAAAAGAATCTTTATACTTATCTGGCCGGTAACGAATATCCCGGCCGCGGCATCTGCATCGGCCGTTCGCCGGACGGCACCAAGGCCATGATTGCTTACTGGATTATGGGCCGCAGCGCCAACAGCCGCAACCGCGTGTTTGACGCCATCCCCGGCGGCATCCGCACGGTGGCCGCTGACCCCGCCAAGCTGGAAGATCCCCACCTGATCATCTATAACCCGGTTCTGACCCTGAACGATACCACTATTGTGACCAACGGTGACCAGACGGATACCATTTACCGCTACATGCGGGATAACCTGTTCCCTGGTTACGGCTTTGAAGCAGCCCTTGCCACCCGCACTTTTGAGGACGATGCCCCCAACTTCACCCCCGCATTTCCGGCGTTGTGGATATGCGTCGCGGCGGCTACAAGCTGAGCATCCTGAAAAGCTGCGATGGCAACCCCGCCAGCGTGCAGCGCCAGACCTTTGACTATCCGCAGCCCGTTGCAGGCGAAGGCCAGCTGATTACCACCTACCAGAAAAACGGCTCCCCCATCCCCAGCTTTGCCGGTGAGCCGCTGCGCGTGACACTGGACCAGAACGATGCCGACGAATTTGCCGGAAAGTTGTGGGAAGCCCTGAACGAAGATAATAAGGTCAGCCTGTTTGTGCGTGCCGTCACGCTGGAAACCGGCGATTATGAAGATGTGATCCTGAACAAATACAACACGGTGGAGGGCTGAACTTATGAACGAATTCCAGCTGAAATACGGCACCAACCCCAACCAGAAGCCTGCCCGCATTTTTATGGCAGACGGTTCTGATCTTCCCGTTACCATTTTGAATGGCAAGCCGGGCTACATCAACTTTCTGGATGCGTTCAACTCCTGGCAGCTGGTGCGCGACCTGAAAAAGGCCTTGGGCCAGCCCGCCGCCGCCAGCTTCAAGCATGTTTCCCCCGCCGGTGCGGCCATTGGCCTGCCACTGGACGAAACGCTGAGAAAGATGTATCATATTAGTGCAGAGGCTGAGCTTTCTCCCCTGGCCTGCGCTTATGCCCGCGCCCGCGGTGCGGACCGCATGTCCAGCTTTGGTGACTGGATCGCCCTGTCCGATGTCTGCGACCTTGCCACCGCAAAGCTGATCCAGCACGAAGTTTCGGACGGCATCATTGCCCCCGGCTATGACGCCGACGCCCTGGAAGTGCTGAAATCCAAAAAGAAAGGCAACTACAACATCGTTGCCATTGATCCGGATTATATCCCCGCTCCGCTGGAGCGCCGCACCGTATTCGGTGTCACCTTTGAGCAGGGCCGCCAGGATCTGGAGATCAGCGTGGATACCATGCTGCAAAACTTTGTAACCGAGAACAAGACGGTGACCGATGCCCAGAAGCGTGATCTGATCATGAGCCTGATCGTGCTGAAATACACCCAGTCCAACTCCGTCTGCTATGTGCAGGACGGCCAGACCATCGGCGTGGGTGCCGGCCAGCAGAGCCGCGTGCACTGCACCCGCCTGGCAGGCCAGAAAGCCGACAACTGGCAGCTGCGCCATATGCCCAAGGTTCTGGACCTGCCGTTCCGCGAGGATATCTCCAAGCCCAACCGCGATAACGCGATTGATGTTTACATCGGCGATACCCCGGAGGATGTGATTGGGGATGACGTTTGGGCCGAAACCTTTACTGTGCAGCCTGCTCCGTTGACTGCCGAGGAAAAGAAAGCCTGGCTGAGCAAGGTAACGAATGTTGCCCTGGGCAGTGATGCATTCTTCCCCTTTGGGGACAACATTGAGCGCGCCCGCCGCAGCGGTGTGACCGCCATTGTGCAGCCGGGCGGCTCCATCCGCGATGATCAGGTTATTGCCACCTGCAACAAGTACGGCATTGCCATGGCGTTCTGTGGTATCCGGCTGTTCCACCACTAAGTTCCCAATTTTTTCGTAAAAAAAAATTGGGAAAAGAATAGTTAATAAAAAATAATTAAAAATGAAGGTGGACCGCGGCGCTGCGCACCGCTTATAAAATATTAGAGTTCTAATATCCAAAACCGTGCCGCATGCGGCACACCTTCATTATTCTTTATTATTTATTCTTTCTTATTTATTACAACAAGGAGTTTGCCATGAAAATTCTGGTTGTTGGCGGCGGCGGGCGTGAACACGCCATTATCCGCGCGCTGAAAAAAAGCCCCGACTGCGGCGATATCTGGTGTGCCCCTGGCAACGGCGGCATTGGTTACGATGCCACCTGCAAAAACATCTCTGCAACGGATGTAGACGCCATGGTCGCCTTTGCCAAGGCAGAAGCCTTTGATTATGTTGTTGTTGCACAGGACGATCCCCTTGCCCTTGGCATGGTGGATGCTTTGGCCAAGGTGGGCATCCCTGCTTTTGGCCCGGATGCCGCTGCCGCCCGCATTGAAGCCAGCAAGGTGTTCAGCAAGGACCTGATGAAAAAATACGGCATTCCCACCGCCGGCTATGAAACCTTTGACGACCCCGCCAAGGTGATGGATTACATCCGCAGCAAGGGCAAGTACCCGGTTGTTATCAAGGCGGATGGCCTGGCGCTGGGCAAAGGCGTGCTGATCTGCCAGAATGAGCAGGAAGCCGCTGATGGCGTAAAGGAAATCATGCTGGACAAAAAGTTCGGCGCTTCCGGCAACCATGTTGTGGTGGAAGAATTTTTGACCGGGCCGGAAGTCAGCGTGCTGTCCTTCTGTGATGGCAAAACCGTCAAGCCGATGGTTTCCAGCATGGACCACAAGCGCGCTTTGGACCATGACGAGGGCCTGAACACCGGCGGCATGGGCACCGTTGCCCCCAACCCCTGCTACACCCCCGCCATTGCCGCCGAGTGCATGGAGAAGATTTTACTGCCTACGGTTGCCGCCATGCAGGCAGAGGGTTGCCCCTTTAAGGGCTGCCTGTACTTTGGCCTGATGCTGACCCCAGACGGCCCCAAGGTGATTGAATACAACTGCCGCTTTGGCGACCCCGAAACCCAGGTAGTACTGCCCCTGCTGGAAAGCGACCTGCTGACCGTGATGCAGGCCTGCACCAACGGCACGCTGGACAAGACCGAGGTCAAGTTCAGCGATGGCGCTGCCGCCTGTGTGGTGCTGGCTTCCGGCGGATACCCCGTTGCCTATGAAAAGGGCAAGGAGATCACCGGCCTGGAGAATGGCCAGGTGCCCGGTGCTGCCGATGTGACCGTGTACCATGCCGGTACCGCCATCAAGGATGGCAAGCTGGTTACCAACGGCGGCCGCGTGCTGGGTGTAACGGCAACCGCCGCCACCCTGCCCGAAGCCCTGAAAAAGGCTTACGCCGCTGCTGACTGCATCCATTTTGACAAACTGCACCGCCGCAGTGATATTGGTGCCCGTGCCCTTGCGGCAATGAAAGCACAGGAGGGTTAAACAAGAATGGTTTACCGCATTTATGTAGAAAAAAAGCCCGGCTTTGACGGCGAAGCCCAGGGCCTGAAGCATGAACTGGTTGAGCTGGTTGGCATTAAGGGCCTGAAAGCTCTGCGCCTGTTGAACCGCTATGATGTGGAAGGCATTGACCGCGACCTGTTTGAGAAAGCCATCCCCACCGTGTTCAGCGAACCGCCAGTCGATGTGACCTATACCGAGCTGCCCACCGCCAAGACGGTGTTTGCTGTGGAGTATCTGCCCGGCCAGTTTGACCAGCGTGCAGATTCTGCTTCCGAGTGTATCCAGCTGCTGAGCCAGGGCGAGCGTCCGTCTGTGCGCAGTGCCCGCATCTACCTGCTGGATGGCGAGCTGAGCGCAGAGGATCTGGAAGCCATCAAGAAGTACGTCATCAACCCGGTGGAAGCCCGCGAGGCCAGCCTGGACACCCGCGATACCCTGAAAATGGAATTTGCCGTGCCCACCGCTGTGGAAACCCTGAACGGCTTCTGCGCTTTGGATGACGCTGCGTTGGAGAATTTCCGCAATGAAAAGGGCCTGGCCATGGACCACGCCGACATTGTGTTCTGCCAGAACTACTTCAAATCTGAACAGCGCGACCCGACCATTACCGAAATCCGCCTGATCGATACCTACTGGTCTGACCACTGCCGTCACACCACCTTCGGCACCATCCTGAACGATGTCAAGATTGACGACGAAGTTGTGCAGGCTGCATTTGACCGTTACATGGCCCTGCGTGCCGAGACCGGCCGCGATAAAAAGAACCGCACCCTGATGGACCTGGCCACCATCGGCGCCAAGGCCCTGAAACAGCGCGGCATCCTGCAGAACCTGGACGAGAGCGAGGAGATTAATGCCTGCACCGTCAAAATCAAGTGCGATGTGGACGGCGAGCTGCAGGATTGGCTGTTCCTCTTCAAGAATGAGACCCACAACCACCCCACCGAGATTGAGCCGTTCGGCGGCGCTGCCACCTGCATCGGCGGTGCCATCCGCGACCCGCTGTCCGGCCGCAGCTATGTTTACCAGGCCATGCGCGTGACCGGCGCAGGCGACCCGCTCAAGCCGGTTGCCGAAACCATGCCCGGCAAGCTGCCCCAGCGCAAGCTGGTTACCACTGCTGCTGCCGGTTATTCCAGCTATGGCAACCAGATCGGCCTTGCCACCGGCCAGGTTGCTGAACTGTACCACCCCGGCTATGTGGCAAAGCGTATGGAGATCGGCGCTGTTGTGGGTGCTACCCCGGCCAGCCATGTCCGCCGCGAAGAGCCCCAGCCCGGCGATGTGATCATCCTGCTGGGCGGCCGCACCGGCCGTGACGGCATTGGCGGCGCTACCGGCTCCAGCAAGGCCCACAAGCTGACCAGCCTGGAAACCTGCGGTGCCGAGGTGCAGAAGGGCAACGCCCCCATTGAGCGTAAGCTGCAGCGCCTGTTCCGCCGCGAGGACGCCTGTTGCATGATCAAGCGCTGCAACGACTTTGGCGCAGGCGGCGTCTCCGTTGCCATCGGCGAGCTGGCCGACGGCCTGAACATTGACCTGAACAAAGTTACCAAGAAGTACGAGGGCCTGGACGGCACCGAGCTGGCTATCAGCGAAAGCCAGGAGCGCATGGCTGTTGCCGTTGCCGCTGAGGATGCCGAAAAGTTCATTGCCCTTGCCAATGAGGAAAACCTGGAAGCCACCGTGGTTGCTACCGTTACCGAGGAAAAGCGGATGCGCGAGAACTGGAACGGCGTTGCCATCGTGGACCTTTCCCGCGAGTTCCTGAACTCCAACGGTGCCGAGCGCCATGCCGATGTGCATGTTCTGCCCGGCACGGTATGGCAGCCCCAGTGGGCCGGTTCCACCTTTGCCGAAAAGCTGGAAAACCTGGTTGGCGACCTGAATGTTTGCAGCCAGAAAGGCCTGGGCGAGCGGTTTGACTCCACCATCGGCGCTTCCACCGTGCTGATGCCTTACGGCGGTAAATACCAGCTGACCCCCACCATGGCCATGGCTGCCAAACTGCCGGTGGATGGCGAAACCACCACCTGCTCCGGCATGGCCTGGGGCTTTAACCCCTATCTGACTGAAGCGGACCCCTACCGCGGCGCTTACATGGCCGTTGTGGAAAGCGTGACCAAACTGGTTTGCGCCGGTTTCCGCCACAAGGATATGTACCTGACTTTCCAGGAATATTTTGAGCACCTGAACACTGCCCCCGAACGCTGGGGCAAGCCGCTGGCCGCCCTGCTTGGCGCGCTGGATGCCCAGATGGGCCTTGGTATTGCTTCCATCGGCGGCAAGGACAGTATGTCCGGCAGCTTTGAAGGCCTGGATGTTCCCCCCACGCTGGTCAGCTTTGCCACCGCCATTGGCAACACCGCCAACGTCATGAGCCCTGAGTTCAAGAAAGCCAACAGCTCTGTTGTCATCCTGAAGCCGCAGTACAAGGACGGCATGCCGGAGATCGGCAGCCTGCTTTCCATCTACAAGATCGTGGAGCAGATGATCGACGAAGGCAAGGTGCTGGCCGCAGCAACGCCGGGTTACGGCGGCATTGCCGAAGCACTGTTCAAGATGTGCGTCGGCAACCACGTAGGCCTGTCCCTGAGCCGCGATATCAACCTGGACGACCTGTTCAAGCCCTGCTATGGCGCAGTTATTCTGGAGCTTCTGGATGCTTCTGCCGGTGAATTCCTCGGTTCCACCACCGTGGATTACGTCATCAACGTCAACGGCGAAAACATCGACCTGCAGCACCTGCAGGATGTATGGGAAGCAAAGCTGCAGCCTGTCTTCCCCTACCTCAAGGCTGGCGAGGAAGTTAAATCCCTGGAATACAAGGTCAACTGCTTCCAGCGCGTTGCCCCGGCTGTGCGCCTGGCCACCCCGCGCGTTATCATCCCTGTGTTCCCCGGCACCAACTGCGAATACGACACTGCACGCGCATTCCGCCGCGCCGGTGGCGACCCGCACATTCTGGTGTTGAAGAACCTGACCCCCGCCGACGTTGCCGCCAGCTGCGAAGCCCTGGTGAAAGAGCTTGACCAGAGCCAGATTCTGATGCTGCCGGGCGGTTTTTCCGGCGGCGATGAGCCGGACGGCTCCGCCAAGTTCATTGCGGCGTTCTTCCGCAACCCCGCTGTGGCCGATGCCGTCAACCGTCTGCTGAACCAGCGTGACGGCCTGGCACTCGGCATCTGCAACGGCTTCCAGGCATTGATTAAGCTGGGCCTTGTGCCTTATGGCGAGATCCGCCCGATTACCGAGAACGACCCGACCCTAACCTTTAACACCATCCACCGCCACCAGAGCATGCTGGTGCGCACCCGCGTAGCTTCCAACAAGAGCCCCTGGCTGAGCGAATGCAATGTGGATGATGAACACCTGATCGCCATCAGCCACGGCGAAGGCCGCTTTGTCTGCAATGACGGCCTGCTGCAGCAGCTGATCAACAACGGCCAGGTTGCCACCCAGTATGTCGACCTGACCTGCCAGCCCACCATGGATCTGCGCTACAACCCCAACGGCTCCGTAATGGCCATCGAGGGCATCACCAGCCCGGACGGCCGCGTCTTTGGCAAGATGGGCCATTCTGAGCGCAGCGGCGACAGCCTGTACAAAAACGTTACCGGCGACAAGTACCAGCCGATTTTTGAAGGCGGCGTGAACTACTTCAAACTGTAAGACATGCTGTAAGAAAGGAAACCCGACCAATGGCACATGATCGTTATATTTCTCCGTTTTCCACCCGTTATGCTTCCGATGAGATGCAGTATACTTTCTCGGACGATAACAAGTTCCGCACCTGGCGCAGGCTGTGGATCGCGCTGGCCAAGGCCGAGCAGAAGCAGGGCCTTGCCATCACCGATGAGCAGATTGCCGAGCTGGAAGCCCACAAGGACGACGTGAACTACGAGGATGCCATCGCCCGCGAAAAGCTGGTGCGCCACGATGTCATGAGCCACGTCTACGCCTACGGCTTGCAGTGCCCCAAGGCAAAGGGTATCATCCACCTGGGTGCTACCAGCTGCTATGTTGGCGATAACACCGATGTTATCATCATGCGCGAAGGCCTGCAGCTGGTGCGCAAAAAGCTGATTGGCGTGCTGGCCAACCTGGCCGATTTTGCCGAGCAGTACAAGGATATGCCCTGCCTGGCTTACACCCACTGCCAACCCGCCCAGCTGACCACCGTCGGCAAGCGCGCCACCCTGTGGATGAACGAGCTGTACATGGACCTGCAGGAGATTGACCACCAGATCAGCCAGCTGGCCCTGCGCGGCGTTAAGGGTACCACCGGCACCCAGGCCAGCTTTATTGAGCTGTTCGACGGCGATTCCGCCAAGATCAAGGCCGTCGAGGCTGACGTCTGCGCCCAGATGGGCTTTACCAAGGTCGTGCCTGTCTGCGGCCAGACCTACAGCCGCAAGGTGGACTACAATGTGCTGTCCGCCATTGCCGGTCTTGCCCAGAGCGCCATGAAGATGGCCACCGACATCCGCCTGCTGGCCAACTTTAAAGAGATGGAAGAGCCGTTTGAGAAGAACCAGATCGGTTCCTCGGCCATGCCCTACAAGCGCAACCCCATGCGCTGTGAGCGCATCTGCGCGCTGAGCCGCTACCTGATGGTGGACGTGCTGAACCCCGCCATGACCGCCGGCACCCAGTGGTTTGAGCGCACGCTGGACGACTCTGCCAACAAGCGCATCGCGATGGCCGAGGGCTTCCTGGCTGCTGATGCTATCCTGAACATCCTGCTGAATGTTTCGGACGGGCTGGTGGTTTACCCCAAGGTTGTCCGCAGCCGCGTGATGGCCGAGCTGCCGTTCATGGCCAGCGAGAACATCATGATGAAAGCCGTCAAGAAAGGCGGCGACCGCCAGGAGCTGCACGAGCGCCTGCGCGAGCACGCCGTGGCCGCAGCCGCTGTGGTCAAGCAGGAGGGCAAGCCCAATGATATGATTGCCCGCGTGGAGGCTGACCCTGCATTCGGTCTGACCCGCGAGGAGATCGAGGCCGAGCTGAGCCCCGAAGATTTCACCGGCCGCGCCCCGCAGCAGGTGGAAGAGTTCCTGGCCGAAGTTATCCGTCCCGTGCTGGACGCCAACAAAGAGGATCTTGGCCAGCATGTGGAGCTGAATGTTTGATTTATTTGGGCTTGAGGAATTATAAGATTACGATAGCATCCTGATTGGATGAATAAGCGAAAGGCTGCTTCTTCGGTTGAAGGAGCAGCCTTTTTGAGTTTTAGGGGGATTATATTCCATCATACATCACGGCGGGATGAGGGCATTCCGCCCTACCGCACCGTAAATGATGGCTTTATTATCATGCTTCAAATCTCCCCCGCCGCCACATCGCCGGATTCTATGCATTGGGCAAGAGCGGTCTCATAGGGGATATCCCGCTGGATCATGGTCACATTATAGGTGGCAAAATGGTAGCCGTTTGCTTCGCAGGCGGCTTTTATTTTTTGCAGGGCAGGCTGGAAATCCGCGCGCTGGGGCTGCGATGTGGTTTCAATCGTGACCCACAGTTTGGCCGGTATATGCTGCAAAATGTCTTTTTCAAACGGGGCGTCCAATGGCAGCCATTGCTGGTATTCCATGCCCAGATCAAAGGCATTTTTCCCTGATTCATACGGCAGAATCACCATCACGCACTGCTCCGCTTCATCGTAGGGAATGTCGTATTCCGACAAAGCATCAACCAGGACCGGTGCCACCTCATCCTGCGCCTCCAGCTCCATGCGATTAGATGTATTAAGCCGCGCATCTATGTACTGGGTGTGGTCGATCGTATAGATATCACTGGTAAAAAGCCAAAAGTGCGTTTCCACATAAAACCAGGTATCCTTGCTTTGCTGGGACTGCACTCTGGTTGTATAGCAGAATCCCCGCATCGAACCCACGCCTTCCGCCGTAAAGGTCTGGTCCGGGTAAAGTTTTTCCGCAAACTGTATGGCCCGGTGCATGGCCCAGCGCTCGCTGATGGGGTCGCCGTTGATGCAGTCAAATGCCAGCAGCACCAAAGCAATCAGCACCGCCGCCAGAATGCCTGCCATCTTCCGCTTACTTTTCACTTTCATGTTTTTTCTCTCCTTTCCCACTGGCATAGTTCAACAGCCAGCCAATCAGGCAGCCAATGCCGCACAGCCCCAGCATAAAAACGCTGTACACAATTAGGGTGACCGGGTACTCCATCAGGGTGGCACCATACTGCCAATAGCGCACGAAGGTCCGCAGCAGCGCGCAAAGGGCAATGCCCTCCCCCACTGCCATCAGCAGCTTCCACATCTGGGGGTCCTGATACACGGCCGCAGCACACACAAACGGGAAAATCAGGATGATCCAGTTGGAATGTTCGCCGTAACTTGTCAGCACCCCAAAGCCCATGCCCAGCGCTGCAAACATCAGCAGGCCGGTATTGTATTTGTGGCGGATCTTTTGCAGCAGACGGGCATCATCGGGTGCGGGCAGGCTTTGTGGCAGGGCCTGCCCGCCGCCCGCCTGCCACAGGGTGCGGCATTCCGGGCAGGTTTGCAGGTGGGCTTTTACCAGCGCTTCACTTTCCGGGCTGGCAACGCCATCCTGCACCAGCGGGATCAAATCCCGGCAGACCGCGCAGGGGATTTCGGTTTCTGCTTTTCCCTGTTCTGCTTGCCGGTTTGTTTCTTTTTCTTGCGTCATTCGTCGTATCCCTCCTTTTGCAGGGTTGCTTTCAGCCAGGCGCGGGTACGGTGCTCCACCACCCGCGCGGATGCTTCGGTTATTTGCAGTTTTTGGGCAATTTCCTGGTACGAATACCCCTGCGCCCGCAGGTATACCACGCTGCGGGTGCGCTCGTCCTTTTGCTGCAGCAAAGCCTGCACGCGGCGCAGCTTTTGGCGGGCGGCGGTGGTTTCGGTCAGGGCATCATCGGTTATGTAGCGTTCCATCAAATCGTCCAGGCTGACGGACTGGTGCCGCCTGCGCAGGCTTTCCAGCCAGATATTGCGTGCAATGCCAAACAGCCAGGTTTTTACCTCGCACTCTCCACGGAAAGTGGGCAGCCGCTTGATGACCCGCACAAAGGTTTCGCTCAACAGGTCTTCTGCCTGCACAGGGTCGTGGGTCAAGAAGCAGAGGTAGCGGTACAGATCCATCCGGTAGCGCCGGTACAATTCCTCCAGCTCCGGCAGTTTCATGCTTTGGCCCACCTCCTTTCGCTTTGTTCAGGCGCCTTACATGATATTGGTGGCCGCGACCGCCGTTTTGTTACAGGCAGCGATAAAAAAATCCTGCCGCACCGCTTGGAAACGGCATCGGCAGGATCGGTTGTTCTTTTATTCCTGGCTTTGGGTGTCATCCTGGGGCGCATCGGCAGTCAGGTCTGCACCATCTGCCGCTGCATCGGCGGCAGCATCCGTGGTATCCTCTGCCGGGGGTTCCGGGGTCGGCTCCGGGGTGGCCACAGGGTTTTCCGCCGGCAAAAAGCGCGGCTGAATGGTGCCGTCCGTCTGCTGGTCCGAAACATCCAGCGTACCGCGGTCACTGCTTGCCAGGCCATCGCCACCGGTATCCAGAATGATATAGGCGGCAAACCGGATCTTGTAATCCAGATTGTTTGCCGTGCCCAGCTGAACCGACACACGGCCCTGATACAAAAAGCTCAGCTCGGTCATGTTCTGCATGGTCAGCACCGTGGTGCCATCCAGCAGGCCATACTGGTCCAGTTCGCCCAGCAGTTCATTCAGCACCTCGTTGGGGGTCTCCTGTGGCATATCGGCTTCGTCTGCATTTTCCGGCGTTGCGGTGCCGCTTGGCATGGCCGTTGCCAGGGCGGTCGGCTCGCTGGGGGCATCCAGTGTCAGGAAGCTGCCCGGCGTGGTGGCCGCACCCTCTGGCAGCAGGGCATCCAGCTGCACCAGATTATCCGGCTCTGCCGGCTCCACACGCAGCACTTTCAGCTGTTCGCTCAGCACCAGCCAGCTACCGGAATACTCCATCTTAAAGCGTTCCACCGCAGGCTGCACCCGGATGATCACGGTGCCGGGGGCCTGGCGGGTGACGACTGCCACATCCAGGTACGGCATCTGCGCCAACAGCTGGTCAGATTTTTCTTTGGTGGAAAAACCGTACAGGTTATCCCCCACCTGAATGCCGGTTGCATCGATCAGCTGTTGTTCGGTATAAATGCCGGTATTGGCGGGGGTGGTGCGGTCCGCATTTTCCACCCGGAAATCCGTCACCTTGAACAACAGGTTGATGGAAAGCACAATGCCGACCACCAGCACTGCCAAAACGCACAGCACCCCGATGATGGCCTTGCGGCGGCGGATTCGCAGCTGTTCCGCGCGGGTAACGCGGCGCTGCACCTGTGGCGCGCTGGAACGGTACCCCGGCTTTGGGGGTTCTGTTGGGGGCGGGGGCGCTTTTGCTGCTGTTTGGGCGGCTGGCGTTCGGGCTGTTTTGCGGGACGCTGGCCGCTGCCCTTTGGCCGCTGCTGGCTGCCCGCCGGGCGGCTGCTGCGCTGCGGCGGGGCGCTTTTGGTGTTGCGATGGCTGGGCTGACCCTTGCGGGGAGGTACACTTTTTTTCTGGTTTCGGCTGCGCTGATTGCGGTCCATGGGGTGTACCTCCTTTCTGTGTTTCAGCTTTTATTTGCTGCCGGTTTGTTCCGGCAGGTTACTTTCCGTTCACCAGTTCCAGCAGCTTTGCGGTGATCAGTTCCAGGCTCTTGGGGTTGCCCAGGGTCTTGGCGGCGGTGCCCATGGCCGTCAGTTTGCCGGGCTCTGCCAACAGGGCATGCACGGTTTCGATCAGCTTGATACCGGTCAGGTCTTTTTCTTCAATCACAATGGCGGCACCGGCGTTTTGCAGCTCCAGTGCATTGTAATACTGGTGGTTTTCGGCCACATTGGGGCTAGGGATCAGGATGGACGCGCGGCCCATGGCTTCCAGCTCCGCCAGCGTCAGCGCACCGGAGCGGGAAATAACAAGGTCCGCCGCGGCCAGCAGATCCGGCATGTTATCAATGTATTCTTTTACCACAAGGTTGGCACCGGGGGCAAAGTGGTTCTTGGCTTCCAGGTCCTCAAACAGCTTTACGCCACGGCTGCCGGTGGCATGCAGGTGCAGCACGGGCAGATCGTTTGCCTGCTCCCACGCGCACAGCTCTGCCACAACCTCGTTGATACGGCGGGCCCCCAAAGAGCCGCCGAAGCTCAAAATCACGGTGCGGTCCCCCGCGTGCACAGCAGCACGGGCGGCGGCGCGGTCACGGTTCAAAATTTCCGGGCGGACAGGGTTGCCAACCACAAGGGTCTTCTCCGGCGCGCCAAGCTTTTCCACCGCAGCGGCAGAAGCAGCAAACACCACGTCCACATCCTTGGCCAGCAGCTTGTTGGTCACACCGGGGAATGCGTTCTGCTCATGGATGGCGGTCTTGATGCCCTTTTTGGCGGCGGCGCGCACCACCGGGCCGCTGACATAACCGCCGCAGCCGATGACCAGATCGGGCCGGACCTCTTTCAGGATAGCCGCCGTGCGCGGGCCGGACAGGGCCAGGTGGTAGAGCGCTACCACGTTGCGGCCCACGTTCTTCAGGGTTGGCTTGCGCTGGAAACCGTTGATCTCAATATGGTGGAACGGGTACCCTGCCTTGGTTACAAGGCCGTACTCCATGCCCTCTTTCCGCCCGGCAAAGTGGATCTCGGCCGTGGGTTCCGCCGCCTTTAAGGCTCCGGCAATGGCAAGCGCCGGGTTGATATGGCCGGCTGTGCCGCCGGCAGCAATCAAAACACGCATAGTGGTTCCTCTTTTCTCCGTAAAATCGAACGTTTATGTTATATCTGAAACCAAAGAGAACAATGCTTTCCGCAGGCATGCGGAAATTCTCAGTTGCTGTGCAGGGCTTTGTGGGTGCGGCGCTGCGGGTTCATCCGGCGGGCAAGTTCTTCATGCGAGCGCTTGCTGCGCGCAGCGTTTTGCGCGTTGCCCGCCCGCGATATGCTTAGTATAATGCCCATTTCACACAATAGAATCAGCAAGCTGGTACCACCGGAGGAAAAAAACGGCAGGCTGATGCCGGTATTTGGGGCCACATTGGTGACCACCGCAATGTGGATCATGGCCTGCCAGGCAATTTGCGACATAATGCCAATACCCAGCATCGTACCAAAATAATCCGGCGAGTTCAGGGCGATGATAACGCCCTGAATGATCAGTGCGGCAAAAAGGCCCATACAGATCACCGCGCCGATAAAGCCCAGCTCTTCGCACAGAACGGAAAAGATAAAGTCGTTGCTGGCTTCCGGCAGCCAGAGGTGCTTTTGGCGGCTGTTGCCAATGCCCAGGCCGGTCAGCCCACCGGACGCAATGGAATACAGGCTCTGCTGGGTCTGGTACAAAATATCGCCCTCGTCACCGTTCCATGCGCCGAGGCGCTGCTGAACATAGTTATCCTGTCCGGTCAGCATTTTGTAAATCACAAACACAGCCGCGCCTGCCGCCGGGATGCACCAGAACCGGCCCACACCGCCACACAAAATCATACTGCCCGCAATCAGCAGGATCAGCATGATAGCAGAGTTATGGGGTTCTTTGTACAGCAGAACCACCACCGGCAGCAGCGGCAGCACGGGCAACACAATGCCGTAAAGCAGTGTTCCCCGTTTTTCATAATACCGGTCCGCAAAGCAGGCAAGACCCAAAATGGCCGAAAACTTTGCCAGCTCCGAAGGCTGCAGGGTTGTGCCAAACATATACACCCAGCGGTAACAGCCGTTGTACGGCTCACTGAACAGGGCCCACACCAAAAGCAGCAGCGTTAAAATGTATAAGTACCAGTTCATGTGGCGCAGACTGCGGTAGTTGATGTTGGAAATCAGATACATCAGCACCAGCCCCACCACCGCCAGAATTACCTGCGGGCGGATAAAGTGGTAAATATCCCCCTTGAAGCGGTAATACCCGGTGGAGTAACTGGCGGAGAACAGCATGATCAGCCCGTAAGTCAACACAAGGATCAGCGTGCCGACAAGGCCATAGGAAAGTTTGCCGCGTTCCTCTTTTTTGAACGCGCTTTCCTTAAAAAACCTGCCAATGTTGCCAAAGGCCAAATCGAAAAGCTGGGCAAACGTCATTTGCGGTACAGCCCCCTTTCTGAACGCTAAGGCAATACCGCATAATTCCTGCCTTGCGGCTTAAGCACCGCTCCGGCAGATGCCGCACCTCGCTCGCCGTATCGGCACTTAGAATTATGCGGTATTGCCCTAAGAATATTTTATGCCATGTAAACGTACATCAGGCCCAGCACCACGCCGATAATGGCGATCAGGCTGAAGAAAAAGTCGATCTTGACTTCTTTCCAGCCGCGCATCTCGAATGCGTGGTGGATCGGTGTCATGCGGAAAATGCGCTTGCCGTGGGTCAGCTTGAAGTAAACGCGCTGGATCACAACGGTCATGGCGTCCCAGATATACACAATGCCAAAGAAGAACACCAGCTCCGGCCGGCCCATGATAAAGGCAAGGGCCGTTACCATACCGCCCAGGAACATGCTGCCGGTATCGCCCATGAACACTTTGGCCGGGTAGAAGTTCCACACCAGGAAGCCCGCTGCCGCAGCAGCCGTTGCCGCCGCCAGAACGGCCACATGATAAAAGCTGAGCATGCTGGCAGCCAGCAGGTAGCCCAGCATGGAAACAAAGGTCACACAGGAGCACAGGCCGTCCAGACCATCCGTCAGGTTGACGGCATTGACCAAAAAGATGATGCCGAAGAACGCAATGGGGTAATACACCCAGCCCAGATCTACCGCACCGATAAAGGGCAGCATAATGATGGTGGTCAGCAGGCCCTGCATGTGCAGCCCCACCAGGAAGCCGCCGGTAACAATGAACTGCATGATAAGCTTTTGCCAGGCAAGCAGGCCCAGGTTGCGGTGCTTGACGACCTTGATATAGTCATCCAGAAAACCGATAAAGCCGGAACCAAACGCCAGGAACAGCGCCAGCAAGGCGGCGCGCACCTGCACAATGCCCAAAAGGTCCTGTGCATAGCGGTAGAACCCGGCATACACCAGGCCGCAGGCCACCAGAATGCCAAAGATGAAGCACAGGCCGCCCATGGTGGGTGTGCCCTGTTTTTTGTTATGCCAGGTCGGGCCGGATTCCCGGATGGTCTGGCCGAAGTGCAGCTTGTGCAGTGCCGGAATTACAAAACAGCCTGAAAGTGCCGTAACGGCAAACGCACCGATTGCCGCGGCAACCAGCATCCAAGAAACGATCATTCCCATGTGATATTCCCCCAAAATATGCAATTATGCGTTTGGCAGCGCCGCGTAAAGCTGCTTTAATACATCATCCAGCTTCATGGCGTGGCTGGCTTTTGCCAGCACAACATCGCCGGGGCGGACGTTCTGCCGTAGATATTCTACTACTTCCTCCGCCGCTTGGCAATGGATGGTTTGCAGCCCTTTCTGCCGGGCTGCTTCGGCCATGGCTGCGCTCAACGGGCCGTAAGCCACCAGCAGGTCGGCGGCATCGGCAGCCCATTTGCCGGTCTGGCGGTGGCCGGGTTCACTGGCAGCGCCAAGTTCCAGCATATCGCCCAGCACGGCAATGCGGCGGCCGCCGGGGCCGGGCTGGCGGTCATGCAGAATCTGCAAGGCTGCTTTCATGCTGTCCGGGCTGGCGTTATAGCAATCCTCAATAAAGGTCACACCGCCGTGCTGCACAATGTTCTGGCGCATACCGGTGGTCTGATAGCTGGCCAGCGCACGGGCGGCGCGGGCACGCTCCAGCCCCAAGCGGGTGGCTGCAGTGTAAGCAGCAAGGGCATCATACACGGTATGAACGCCTGCCGTGGGGATGGTTACACTGAACTCATAGGTTTCACCGTCCACGTTATCCACCAGGGTAAAGCCGGTACCCTCCCCTACGGTATGAATATTGATGGCGCGCACATCGGCGGAGCTGGAGCGGATGCCGAACCACACCGGGCGCAGGCGGCCGGGGATCTGCGCGGTGGGCAGCAGGTCATCGTCCGCGTTCAGCACCAGCCAGGGGCGCCGTCCGGCAGGCCCTGGCAGATTTCCATCTTTGCCTTCAATATATTCTCCCGTGTGCCCAGATTTTCCAGGTGGGAAACGCCGATCATCGTAATGATACCGGCAGACGGCCGCGCTGCGCGCACCAGGCGGGCAATCTCGCCCAGGTGGCTCATGCCCATTTCCACCACAGCATACTGGGTGGTATCCTCCAGGCGGAACAGCGTGTTGGGCAGGCCGATCTCATTGTTCTGGTTGCCCTCTGTTTTTAAGGTATTGCCAAAAGCCGAAAGAACCGCATAGCAGAACTCTTTGGTGGTGGTTTTGCCCACGCTGCCGGTTACACCGATCATCAGCGGGCTGAACAGCGTGCGGTAGTTGGATGCCATACGGATCATGGCAAGGTAGCTGGATTCGCAGATGACAAGGTGATCCTCCGGCACGCCCTCCACGGGATGGTTGGCGATCACATACTCGGCCCCGGCCTGGTACGCCTTGGCGGCATAGTCGTGGCCGTCCACACGCTCGCCGGGGAAGCAGACAAAAATGCAGCCCGGCTGCACCTTGCGGGAGTCCGTTACAACGGCGGTGATGGGCACCGGGCGGGCCAGTGCCAGCCCGGCCAGAAGTTCATTCGCGTTCATGGGTTTCATGGGAACACGCTCCTTTTGGTTGGTTTAGTTGCGGCATGTTTCAGTTTGCTGTGGGGTCCCCCTGCCGTGGCCGGGGTTATTGCTGCTCGGCATCGCTGCCGGTATCATCCTGGGTCGTGCTATCCTGATCGTTTTCACCGGCAGCGTCCTGGGGCGTATCGTCCTGAGCGGCATCGTCCTGCGGGGTATCTGCATCCTGCTGGGCATCGCTGCTGCCGTCGGGTTCCGTGGTCAGGGTAACGACTGTGCCGTAGGGCACCACACTCCCAACCTCAATATCCTGGCTGACAACACGGTCCGATGCACTGCCCGAAATTGCCACATTGACGCCGGAAGCCTTGAGCATCTGTGCGGCAAAGGTTCCGGTTTTGCCGGTGGCATCCGGCACGGTGGTGGTGGCGTCGGTGGTGGACTGGGTATACAGGTAAACCGTGGAGCCTGCGGGCACCACGGTGCCGCCTGCAGGGTACTGATACACAACATCGCCGTCGCTGGTATCCACAAACCGGTGGGAAAGCCCGGCGGCGTTCATCTTGACCTGGGCGGAAGTCCAGCGGGTGCCAATGGCATTTGGTACTTCCACACTGCCGTTGCTATCATAAGAAGCATCCCGTTCAATGCCAAGATACGGCGCGATCTGGCTGATGATGTTGCCGGTAACAGGGGCCACAATCTGGGAAGCGTAGTCAAAGATCCAGCGCGGGTCATCCATCATGACCAGCACCAGAATTTCCGGGTCGTCCGCCGGAAGGATGGCGGCAAAGCTGATGGCCTTGCGGTAGTCGCCGTCCGGGCGGTACTTGTAAGCGCCTTTCCAGTCCAGCTGTTCTCCCGTACCGGATTTGCCGCCGATGCGGTAGCCCGCCACATAAGCGCTGGCACAACCGTGATAGTCCAGGTCATTGCTGGTACCGGTGTGACCCACGTTGTTTTCCATCATGGTGCGGATCTGCTCACTGACTTCCTCGCTGACGACCTGGCGCTTAATGTCGGTTTCGGCCTGCCATACCACGTTGCCGGTGTCGTCCGTCATATTATCCACCACATAGGGGGTCATCAGGTAGCCGCCGTTCACGGTGGAAGCCACGGCGGCTGCCATCTGGATCAGGGTCAGCTTTTGGGACTGGCCGAACGCGGTGGAGTACAGGTCCGTTTCCACCTGCTCCATCTCCTGCTGGGTTTTGGAGATGCCCTTTGCCTCATACGGCAGGTCAATGCCGGTGGTCTGGGTCAGGCCAAACGCCTGGTAGTAGTTATAAAAGAATTCGGCGCTCATTTTTTCCGCCACCTGGATAAAGTACAGGTTGCAGCTGTGGTTCAGCGCCCCGGCCATATCCAGCCAGCCGTGAGTGTTGCCCTCGGCGCAGCGGTAGCTGTGTTCCCACTCGGTATTGGGGAATACTGTCAGGTTGCCGCCGCAGTAAAACTGCTGGTCCGCCCCCATCAGGCCGGAATCCAGCGCCGCAGCGGCCGTCATGAGCTTAAAGACTGAGCCGGGGTAATACAACTCCGTCACGGCTTTGTTCTTCCACTCGGCCTCACGGATCATGCCCTGCAGCTGGCTTTTTTCGCTGGGAACGTCGATTTTGTTGCCTTCTTCGTCGGTGCTTTTTGTTCCGTTGGGGTTCACAACGCCGTCCGCAATGATATCAGCTACGGCGTCCTGCCCCAAACGGCTTTGCAGGACGGAAATATCGTCCTCCGTCAGCGCCGTTCCGGCATTATCCAGGATAGCCTGCAATTTGGGTTCGGTGATATTATACGGATCGTTGGGGTCAAACTGCGGCGTCGTTGCCATACCCAGCACCGCGCCGGTGTTCACATTCATCACAATGGCGCTGGCACGGTTCTGCACATCATAGTCATCAATCGCGTTGGAAAGCTCGGTTTCCAGCACGGTCTGGATGGTATCGTCAATGGTCAGGTTCAGGTTATAGCCGTTGATAGCCGCATGGGTATCGCTTTCCTCGTTAGCCAGTTCATAGCCCCATGCGTTCTCGCTGCTGATGCTGCGCCCCGGTGTACCGACCAGTTTCTCATCATACGATTTTTCCAGGCCGTACATGCCGTTGCCGCTGTCATCACAAAAGCCCAAGACCGAGGAAAGGTACATTCCGTTAGGGTATTCCCGCGTGGAGGAGGATTCCTTGTACATGGAAAGCACCGTTTCGTACTTGGCATCCGGATCCCCCTCCGCCTTGCCGTTGGTAATGCGTTTGGTGTTGGCATAGTCAATAATGGATTGCGCCGTTACCATATCAATGCCCTTGGCAATCACGCGGTACTGGCTGTTCGTTTTGCTCAGCTGCTCCTGAATTTTTTCCGCGCTGACGCTCCCGTTCAGCAATTCGCTGATTTTCTGGCTGGCTTCCGCCACATAATCCTGGTTGCACTTGGACGGGTTGGCAATAATGTTCCACACCACACTGCTTTTGGCCAGCAATTTGCCGTTAGCGGAATAAATAGAGCCGCGCGTGGCGGGGATCTGGGTATCGGAAAGCTGCTGTTCCGCCGCCTGAACACGGTACTGCTCAGCATCCCGGATCTGCAGGGTATACAGCTTATAAATCAGAACGCCGCACCCCGCAGCGATAAAGCCGATCACCAGCAGCAAAACCATGATGCGTCCGTTCAGCGTAAGCGCATGATTCTGCCCCGGCTCCGGGCTGCGGCGGTTGTGATGACGCGTGGATTGATTCTTGTTGTCGGGTTGCTTTGGCATAGGTTCATTCCTTTACAGAAAAGACTGTTTGCACGAATACGCGTCCGCCCATGATGGCAAAAAGCGTGCTCCTGTTGGGATGCACGCTTTGGCGCAATGTAAGGGCAGCACCGCATGATTCCCACCTGACGGCTTGGGCACCCAAAGTTATGCGGTATTGCCTTGACCGGATCGGTTACGGGTCAAAACTGCCAAGCAGACTGAGCGCTGCGGTTTTGATACCGGCAAAAAACTTGTCTGCTGTGCCGGCTGCGCGTTCGATCACGCTTTCATCCTCCAGCCGGACATACGTCACCTGGCTGGGGTCCATTTTAACCAGCCCCAGCCGATCCTCCGCTTCCTGCTGGACGCTGGTGCTGTTGGTGATCTGATCCATGGTGGTGGACAGATAGTCGTTATAGCTCTGGGCATTGGTCAGTTCCGACTTGGCGTCATCAATTTCGCCGGAAAGCTGTGTGATGCGTGCCTGGCTGGCGACAATGCTGGCAAACAAACCAAAAAAGATGGCAATGACCAGCACCGTGCCCGCCGTGCGGGCAAACTGGCGTGCCTTGCTCAGGCCGTAGCGTCCGCCCTTGACAACGCGCACCCGCGGTGTGCGGGAGGAACCGGAATGATTGTTGGTTGAAATTTCTGCTGCTGTGGAAGCCATGGGCGCCGCCCCCTTTCTCGTATCGTAAAATTTCGGCTTTCCTTAAGCTGTGCGGCATGGTCACAAGCGCCATGCCGCGCTGCCAATGTTCCCTCCTGGCACGCTTATAATTTTTCCAGTACGCGCAGCTTGGCGGAACGGCTGCGGCGGTTTTCTTCCAACTCACCAGCGTCCGCTTCAATCGGCTTGCGGGTAATCAGTTTAGCTTTGGGCATCCCGCCGCAGGTGCAAATAGGCTGTTCCGGCGGGCAGGTGCAGCGCTGGGCCCAGCGGCGGAACTTCTGTTTTACCAGCCGGTCCTCCAGGCTGTGGAACGTGATGATGCAGAACCGCCCGCCGGGGGCCAGGCGGCTGAAAATCGCCTCCATCCCCTCGTTCAGGGCATCCAGTTCCCCATTGACGGCAATCCGCACTGCCTGGAAGCTGCGGCGGGCGGGGTTCTTGTTCTTGCGGCGCTCGGCAGGCGGCATAGCGGATGCAATCAGGTCCGCAAACTGCAGGGTCGTCAAAATCGGGGCTTCCTCCCGTGCTTTCACGATTTTACCCGCAATCTGCCAGGCATACGGTTCCTCACCATAATCGCGCAGGATGCGGGTCAGTTCCTCACGGTCCAGGGTGTTCACCAAGTCTGCCGCGGTGGGCCCCTGCTGGCTCATGCGCATATCCAGCGGGGCATCCGCGTGATAGGAGAAGCCACGCTCGGCATCGTCCAGCTGGTGGCTGGAAACGCCAAGGTCCAGCAGCGCGCCGTTGATGAAGGGGATCTCCAGTTCATCCAGCACGCGGGCGGTTTCGCGGAAGTTGGCCTGAACCACCTGGGCGGGTAAGCCCTTTAGCCTTGCGGCAGCGGTTGCCACCGCATCCGGGTCCTGATCCAGCGAGATCAGCCGCCCGGTGGTCAGGCGTTTTGCTATTTCCTTTGAGTGGCCTGCCCCGCCGGCCGTTCCGTCCAGATAAATCCCGGCAGGGTCAATGGCCAGCCCATCAAGGCATTGGCTGAGCAAAACGGGGATATGACTAAATTCCACGGTGTTCTCCTCTTTCCCCGTTTCACACGGTTCAACATGCAGGGGTACACCCCCGCTCAAAGTGTATCTTAAAAATCAAGGTCTTCCATTGCGGCGGTAAAATCTTCATCGCTTTCCGCCTGGCGGGCTTCCCAATCCTGGGTGTTCCAGATCTCCGCAAAGTTGCGGTTGCCGATCACGCTCACATCGTGGTCCAGGTTGGCGTATTCCCGCAGTTTTGCGGGCAGCTGAATGCGGCCCTGCTTATCCGGTGTTACTTCCACCGCAGAGGAATACAGCATACGGCTGACATTGCGGCCCTTTACCATACCTTTTTCGGCAATGCGCTGGGCCACTTTTTCAAACTCCTCCGGCGGGAACGCGGCAAGGCAATGGTCCAGCCAGCGGGTCACGATAAAGGTTTCGCCCATTCCATCCCGGAACTTTGCGGGGAAATTCAGACGGCCCTTTGCGTCCACTGCGTAGTCATACTGACCCATGAACATTGTCGAACCCGCCCCCTTCCCGGTTGGAACTGTCGCTTTTTTAGCGTCTCAGCGGAATTTCGCGGTTAACAACCCTGTGGAATGTGTGGATAACTCACCACTTTAACCCCAAACTGCCCACTTTTACCCACTGGAACACTTATATAGTACCAAATCGCGGGGCAAAAAGCAAGCCCACAGCGCCAAAAAGCGCTGCGGGCCATAAAGTTTTCACAAATGCTGTCTTATTTGTTGTTTGCGGGGCAGGAACCGTGCAGATCTCTTTCACAAAGCCCGCACAGGGGGCCGATTTTACAGATTCGGTTTCTGTGGGCCATGGGGGCCGCGGCTGGCCAGGTTGCGCAGGTTCATGCGGGTATTTTTGATATCCGCCACACTGCGGGCCAGAACTTCCTCCGAGTTTTTGAGGATATTCTCACAATAAGCCGCGGAGGCATTGTTGATCTTTTTCGCCTGTGCCTGTGCGGCGTTCACCAGCTCCACGGCCATCTTCTGTGCGCGCTTGGTGATCTCTTTGTCCGATACCAGCACCCGTGCGCGTTCCTCTGCCTGCTTGATGATGTTATCCGCATCGGTCTGGGCGTTCTTTAAAATCTGCTCGCGGTCTGCCACAATCTTTTTGCTGTCGCGCAGTTCATCGGGCAGGTTATTGCGCACCTCATCCACAATATCGCGGCAGCGGTCCACATCTACCACACGCTTGGCGGCGGCAAACGGCACAGCGGTACCCTCCTCCAGCGTTTCCTCCAGCATATCCAGCAGTTCCTCAACATTCATAGCTGTTCCTCTTTCTCATAGCGGCTTACCAAAATCTTGCCGTACTTATATTGTTTTGCCAAAACAAGCCCCTCAACCTGTTCCGGCAGCTCGGCGTCCAGTTCTGTTTCACACAGCACCACACCACCAGGGGCCATGTGCGCTGCCAGCTGCGGCAGTGCTTTGGCTACCGTGCCGTGGTGGTACGGCGGGTCCAGCAGGGCAAGATCAAACTCTTCCTGCGTGGTGGCCAAAAAGTGGAACGCATCATCCGGGATGACCCGGCTCTGCGCAAACACGCCCGCCGTTTTGCAGTTAGCCAGCACGATCTGGATCGCCTCGCGGGAAGCATCCAGGAAAACACAGCGCTTGGCCCCGCGGGATAATGCCTCAATGCCAAGCTGGCCGCTGCCTGGTTTGGTGTTATTTGCGGCACAATTTAAAAGTATGTGCAGTATAGAACAACCGCTGCAGCCGCACATACCGTACCCTAGTATATATACCGCTCCTACCGCTCCTACCGTTCATCATGTTAAAATTGACACTATTATATAGTGTAACATAGCAGAGATATAAGCTGCCACTGCTGACGGCAGGCGCAAATTCTGTATCCGCCTGTATACGTGTGTTGCAGGTCGGGCAGATATAGCATCTGCTTGTATATGTGTTGTAGGCGCGTAAGTATAGCATCTACAACCACGTGTTATAGGTTTGTGAGTCAAAATATTTTTGATGAACGGTAGGAGCGGTAGGAGCGGTAGTTTTATATGTGCAAAAGCAAAAGCGCAGATACCTAAGTACCTGCGCTTTGTTTCAGAGAGCGGCTGATGGGAGTCGAACCCACGTCCTCAGCTTGGAAGGCTGATGTACTAGCCGTTGTACGACAGCCGCATCACACATACGATATTATACCCGCATGTGTGGGGATTTGTCAAGTGGTTTTACAGCTTGACCAGCTCATCTTTCAGGTTTTTCAGCTCTTTTTGCAGGGCGTCGCAGGTCTTGCCGTAGTTCTGGTAGTCCTGCATCTGCTGCATCACGCTGTCGTCCTCGGCGGTGAGATAGCCGCTGGAAAGCGACGCTGTGTAGCTGAATTTCTTCTGTGTACCGTTAAAATCGATGACCATGAACTGGCCCTCGCCGGGCAGTACGGTGCCGGCACCAAACATTTTATGCACGATGCGGCAGCCAGTCAGGTCGGGCAGAGCCACCGGGGCGGCCTGCAATTCCTGCAGTTCCTGCTCTTTCTCGGCAATTTGCAGGCAAAGCTCGGCGCGGGTCTGCTTTTCTTTCACGGCCTTGGCGCGCTCCTTGGCCGTGGCATTGCGGGAGAAGCCCTTGGGGTAATACCCGCGCTGATAGGCCGCATGCAGGATGTCGTAGGCCAGCAGGTGCAGCCGGTCGTTGATTCCGCCCAGCTGGGTGCGCAGACGCTCCTTATGCTGGGCGATGAGGTCGGGGTAATCGGCCAAGGCGGTGACCAGATCCTCGCACATAGCGTAGTAGGCCGCCAAGTCCAGGCTGGCGCCGTTGCCGAGCTCCGCCGGGTACTCCATAAAGTCAGCCCAGGCCTTGGCCTCGGCGGGGATGTAGAAGAAGTTTTCCTCCGGCATCCACAGGTTGAGGAAGTAGACCGCATGGACCGGGGTCATGGTGTATTTGTTCATCCGGGGGAAGCAGCGGCGGAAACGGCCGGTGATCTGGTCGGCAAACATCTCGGCGCGGCCGCGGCGTTTTTTCAGGTCGTCGTCCTCGTCGTTATACAGCCAGCGGAAGCACTCCCGCACCAGCTCGACCTCGCTGTCGCGCATCATCAGCAGCTTTAAGCCCGCCACCGGCTGCACCGCCGGGGTGTCCAGCTGGTCCGCCGCCCCCTGCATGGCACGGGCAAACATGGCCGGAAAGTCGGACGCTTCGATGTCCCACTCGGCACCGAAAGTATCAATGGCCTGCCAGAGGCTCCCCTCGCCGCTCGTTTGAGAAAGAGAAAGCTCTGCAAAATCATGGATGTATTGAGCCAAAATCGTGTTCAGGTTCTCGCTATTCAACAAAATTCCTCCCGTAAAGGCAACACCGCACGATTCCCGCCCTGCGGGCTTAAGCACCGCTTCGGCAGCTGCAAAGCACAATCTGCGTTGCAAAAGTGCTCGAGAATACACAAAGTATTCTCTGTGCTTTTTGCTTAGCAGCTTGCACTTTTCGCTTGCCGTATCGGCACTTAGAATCATGTGGTGTTGCCTTAAATTCGCAAGCCTTCCTATTATAAATAAGGTGGGGGTCGTTCGTCAAGGTCAAATCGCATAAAAGCCTCCCTCCCAGAGGGGGCCAAGCATGCGTGGCAGCCAATAAAATACGCCCTCTCCCCTATGCAGAGGAAAGGGCGTGTATAGCTATCTGTTACAAGCTCGAATATCATGGTCTGGTGGGCGTTCATGTTTACATAGCCGTCGCGGGTCAACTCGCTGGCCATGCAGGCGCCGATCACCTCGGTGCCGTCCAGGCAGAGGATGGTATCCACGATGGTGGTGTGGGTATAAGAGCTGACCAGTTCCAGTGCCACGGCGCGCGCTTCGGAAAGGCGGGTCTTTTGCATGGTAACGTCAATGTAATAATTGATATGGCTGTGGCTTGTGGCAAAGTGCCCCTTTGCCACGCGCAGTACAAGATCCTGTTTTTGGGTGGGTAATTTGACCATATTGATTGCCATGTGTCTCACTCCTGTTCTGTCATTTCAACCGATAAATCGCTCTCTTTCTTTTATTTTATTGTAAAACATCCCCATATGCAAGAGCTTTTTTGTGGCAATTCCGTACAAAATGCCGGGCTGCAATTTGGTTGAACTGCTATTTTTTGCGTTTTTGCTGTCTTGTTTTGCCGCTTTACACCCTACCCTGCCAATGGTATAATATTTAATATTATACTGGGGTAAAAGGGGGATCTGACGCCATGGGTTACAGGCTGGCGGAACAAAATGGGGAAAGTGTTGCCGTGCCGCGGCTGGTGTTCGCGCACCTGGCCCGCGCAGACGGCGATACCATCCGCGCCGCGTTGTATCTTTTGGGCGGCGGCGGAACCGACCCCCGCACCATGGCGCGGGATCTTGGCATGCCCAGCATTGAGGCCGCCAAGCGCGCCATGCAGTATTGGGCCGGTGCCGGGCTGCTGGTCAGTGACCGGGATGCGCCCCTGCCCAAAACCGAAATGCAGAAAGCTTCCGCCATCGACCTGACCACCCTGAACGACCCTTATGTTTCGGTCCTATGCGAGGAAGCGCAGACCGCATTCGGCAAGGCACTCAGCCGAACCGAGATGCAGCGGCTGGTCAGCCTGTATCTGAATGATGGCTGGCAGCCGGATGTTGTGCTGCTTTGCTGCGCCGAAGTTGCCCGCCAGGGCCACCGCACCGTTGGTGCGCTGAGCCGCGAACTTTTGAAATGGCGGGATGCCGGGGGTGGAAACCGGCGAGGACGCCGAACGTTACTTAAAGCAGCAGGCCCAGCGGGAAAGCTGGTGCATCGAGTCTGCCGCCCTGTTTGGCATCGCCCCTGCGCAGCTCAGCCGCTGGGAGCGCGGGGCCATTGCCCGCTGGCACGAGGACTGGCGTTTTGGCGCGGACATGATTGAGGAAGCCCTGCTGCGGGCGGACAATCACCGCACGGTGCGCTACGTGGACGGCATTCTGCGCTCCTGGTACGCGCAGGGACTAACCACGGTATCGGCGGTGCGCGGTCAGGGCCAGCTGGCGGGCAGCAACATTCTGACCACCGGGGCAAAGCCAGCCGCCCCCAAAACCGACTTGTTCCAGACCAACTGGAATGATGTTTTTGACGATGACACGGAGGGATAAGCCATGCGCACCAAAGATGAACTCTTCCGCGAAGCACTGCGCCACATTGCGGCCCGCCGCCAGCAGGCCGTAACAGCAGCCGAGCGTGACCGTGCCGCAGCGCTGGCTGCCCACCCGGAGCTGCGCGCCGCCGAGGACGCCCGCACCCACGCCGGGCTGACCCTGACGCTGGCTGCCGCCCGCGGCGCGGACCAGACCATCGCAGCCGCAGCACTGAAAACGGCAGACGAGCGCCTGACAGCTGCTTATGCCACGCTGGGCCTTGGGCCGGAGGGGTTTTGTTCCGCACTACACCTGCCCCACCTGCAAGGATACCGGCATGGTGAACGGCCGTCCCTGCAGCTGCGTGGCCGAAGCAGCCCGCACCCTGCGGCGGGAGGAGATCAACGCCGCAAGCCCGCTGGCTCTGTGCAGCTTTGATACCTTCGAACTGGACCGCTACCCCGCCGAGCCGGAGCCGGAGCTGGGTGGCACCCCGCGGGACTACATGGGCAAAGTGCTGGCCTACTGCCAGCGGTACGCCAACAGCTTTACGCCGGAAAGCCGCGGCCTGATGTTTATTGGCAGTGCCGGGCTGGGAAAAACCCACATGGCACTTGCCATTGCAGACACAGTTTTGAACCGCGGGTTTGATGTGCTGTACACCAGCTCCGCCGCGCTGGCCGCTCAGCTGGGGCGCGAACACTTTGACCGTGCCGCCGAAGACCCCTGGCTGGATGCCTGCAAGGAGGCCGACCTGCTGATTCTGGACGACCTGGGCACCGAGTACATCAGCCAGCTGACCATCAGCGTATTGTATGAGCTGATCAACACCCGTATGCTCTGCCACCGGCCCACCATTTACACTTCCAACATTGTGGATAGTTCCATTTTTGAAGCCCGCTACACCGAAAAAGTAGCCAGCCGCAAATGGCGTTGGCCTGGGTAAAGCCCAGGATGTCGGGCATTTCCACCAGGTTCGGCCCCTTGCTTACCACCAGCCGGATGATCTGGTTTTCCTCGGTCTTCAGCGTGCCCGCCAGCGGGTCCTGGCTGATGACGACGCCCTGAGCGACCTCGGAGGAGTTCTGCTCGGTCATTACGATGCGGTAGCCCGCGTAGAGGTCGCTGTCCTTGATCTCGGTCAGGTAGCGCTTGCCCACCAGGTCGGGGATGGTCTCGATCTCCTCATAGCTGGAGGCCCCCTCCTCGCTGTTCTCGGCAGGCGTGGGGATGGGGGTCGGCTTGTCATCGCTGCGGCTGCCCAGCAGGCTCCAGAACAGCAGCACCGCTAAAATAAAGATGACCACCAGCGACACTGCCATAATTTTGCGGGTGCTGATCTGGTTGTCGCCCCGCTCAAACATGGCGTTGGCCACGTTGGGGTCGGTCAGGGCGCTCATCAGTTCGGGCACCGTCTGCATCCGGCTTTGGGCATCAGGTCGCCATCCGGGCTGCGGCCATTGCACAGCGTTACCGGGAAATACTCTTTGATCAGCACAAACCGACGTTCATCATTATCCACACCGCGGTAGCACAGACCGTCGCCGTCGGCGCTCTGGTATTCACCCACGGTGTAATGCCCGCCCAGTTGGGTGCCAAGGGGCAGCGCGCCTTCGGGGTTATGGTTTTCCAGGGACTTGCCGCAGTTGGGGCAGCTGCCATGGTAGCCGCTGCGCACGGGTTCCAGGCAGTGCGGGCAAAGGGGAAGTTGGCTCATAACATGGCTCCTTTGTGTAAAAAGAAGGCGCGTAAAAACCGAAACATCCGGCTTTTGCGCGCCTCCTTAAACATTCAAGCTCAAACCTTGGCTGCCAATCAGCGGTCCAGGTCTTCTTCATTCTCCAGGGTAGTCCATGCGTTCTGCACGTCGTCGTCGTCGTCCAGTGCGTCCAGCAGCTTGCCCATGTTGACCAGCTGATCCGGATCGGTCAGGGCGGTGGTGGTGGAAGGAACCTGTGCCACATCGGCAGAAATGAACTTATAACCCTTTTCTTCCAGTGCGTTGCACACAGCAGTGAAGTTATCGGGATCAGTGGTGACCTGTGCAGCCTCTTCGCCTGCATCAAAGTCCTCGGCACCGGCATCCAGAGCATCCATCATCAGCTGGTCGGGGTCGGCATCTTCCAGGTCAACCACGATCACACCCTTCTGGGTGAACATGAAGCCAACGCAGCCCATCTGGCCCAGGTTGCCGCCAAACTTATCAAAGTAATGGCGCATGTTGGCAGCGGTACGGTTGCGGTTATCGGTCAGGGTTTCGACCATAACGGCAATGCCGCCGGGGCCGTAACCTTCATAGGTAATTGCTTCGTACTCGGTCTTATCGCCGCCCTCGGCGCGCTTGATGATGCGCTGAATGTTATCATTCGGCACACTGTTCGCCTTAGCCTTAGCAATCAGGGCTGCCAGCTTGGAGTTGGAAGCGGGGTTGCCGCCGCCTTCCTTAACGGCAACAGCGATCTCGCGGCCGATCTTGGTGAAAACCTTGGCACGGGCGCCATCGGTCTTTTCTTTCTTGCGCTTAATGTTATTCCATTTGCTATGTCCGGACATGAAAATCCCCCTAAAAAATTGATGTGTAACCGCACATTGAAGGCGGTAAGATTCCCGCACTTTGCGCAAAGTGCGCGAACCGACAAATTACATTAGTATAGTATAGCACATTTCTATGCCGTTTTCAATGTTTTGGCGGTGTTTTTCTGGATGTATTTGAAAACAAAAAGCGGCAAACGTTTTGTAAATACAGAACGAACTCTTTTCAAGTGCTAACCATGTTGACGGAAACGGGTCTATGGTTGCAGCTTTCCCTTTCCGCTTTTATGTCTGCACTATTTTTACGGTCATTTCAGGTTGCGCAGGGCTTTGGGGTAATGGTTCTTAATGCGGCCCCCGCTGGCCTTGCCCCCGCCGAGGGGGAAGCCATCCACCAGCACAGCACACCAGCCGTTCTGGGCGGTTTGGGCTTCGATCTCTTCCCCGCGCAGCCACGCTGCGGTGCGCGGATCCGCCAGGGTCAGCTCCTCGCAATTGGTGCACTGGGCACCGTAAGCCATAAACAACGCGTGGGCCGGTTCAAAGCGCCCTTTTGCCGCGCGGCCCGCGGGCACCCCGGCGCGCAGCACATGTAGCTTTGCCGCGGGCAGCAGGGCGGGCGGCTCCAGCAAAAAGCCGTCCCCCACTACTGCAATGGGCTGGTCCGCCAATGTGGGGAAAAGCTCTTTGGCAAAGCTCTGCCACGCCTGCAATGCCTTGGCATCCACACGGGGTGTTTTGCCGCCTTTTCCTTTACCGTTTTTGCCGCGCGGCAGTTCCACCGCCGGGGCATCCGCCGCCTTTTGCAGTTTGGCCATAAAATGGCCCTCGCCGCCATCACAGGGCCAGATGCGGCGGCAGTATTCTGCCTGTAGCGGATAATCCCCTGTCCGGTTGGCTTCACCGAGCTGGCCAAAACCGCAGCCGGAAAGATCACACAGGGTAAACTCCGGATGCCTTGCCAGGAAAGCTGCGATCTGCCCTTCATCTTCCCCCGGCGCAAAGGTGCAGGTGGAATAGACTAAAATTCCGCCCGGTGCCAGCATGGCCGCGGCGTTTTCCAGAATCTCTGCCCCCAAAGCGGCGCAGCGATCCAGCAGGGGCTGGTCATACTGGGTCACGGCAACGCTTTCCTTGCGGAACATCCCCTCGCCGGAACAGGGGGCATCCACCAGAATGCGGTCAAACTGGCCGGGGTACGCGGCAGCCAGGCGGGCGGTGTCCTCGTTGGTCACAATGGCGTTGGTCACGCCCATGCGCTCCAGATTCTGGCGCAGAACTTCGGCGCGGGCAGCCACAAACTCGTTGGCCAGCAGCACGCCATGCCCGGCCAGCGCGGCGGCCAGCTGGCTGGTTTTGCCGCCCGGCGCGGCGCACAGGTCTGCCACCCGCATACCGGGGTGCACATCCAGCAGCGCAGCCGGGGCGCTGGCGCTGGGTTCCTGCGCATAAAAGGCTCCCGCATGGTGGTAGGGGTGGCGGCCGGGTTTCCAATCCGGCTGCGGCACCACAAAAGCGGACGCGCAAAACGGCGATTCTTCCAGCGGAAAATCCGCCAGCGCAGCAAACTGCTGCGGCGTACAGCGCAGGGCATTCACGCTGGCCCCACGCACCGCCCCTGCCCCGGATAGGAAAACATTGCATCAAACCGCGGGCCAAGCAGGGCGCGCTCCCGCTGAACAAACAGTTCCGGCAGTTGTGAAATTATCATGGATCAACCTCCATTTTGCATATCAGCGGCAAGGCTGGGCAGACTATTGGCAGAGCCGGTGGAACCCGGCCCCAAATTGCTTTTTTGATTTTGAAAGGAGTACCCGCATATGGCACGCAGCACCAACGAACAGAACAAGACCCAGAACTGCAATACCCGCAAGGCCAGCCAGAAAGCTACCCAGAGCACCACGCAGAAAACCACCAACTCCACCACAGACTGCGGCTGTGGCTGCGGCACCAAGGGCAAGGACGACGGCAGCAAAAAGAAGTGATGCTTTGCCCTGAAAAGCCAGATGCATATTGAAGAATTTGGCTTCAAAACGCATTTTTAAGGTTATGCACAAGGCAAGCGGCCGCGGGCGAACAGTGTTTACCCCTACGGAGCGCTATTTGGCAGTCTAAGGCAGTGCTATATCAACAGCACTGCCTATTTTATTGTGCCGCCACGCAAAAAGCCGGTGCCGTTTGCTGGGCACCGGCTTTGTTGCAGCTTGTGTTTCTGCGCACAGGCACTTATTGTTCCGGGGTATAATTTTTCCAGATCGTTTCAAACAGTTCTTCGATCCGGTCATCCCGGCCCATCAGGTGCAGCCAGCCCAGCAGGCACTCAAAGCCTGTGGAGGCGCGGTATTCCTGCGCGGTGGCATGCTTGGCCACGCTGGCTTTGCTGGCATTTTTGCCGCGGCGCAGGATGTTCTGCTCTTCCTCGGTCAGCATCGGCTCAATAAGGGCAAGCTCCTGGTTCTGCGCGTGGGCAGATACATAATGCGTTGCCACACTGTGCAGCCGACCCGGCTGCAGGCGGGATGTTTCCACCAGACGCTGGCGGACCAGCAGTTCCAGCACGGCATCCCCCGCAAAAGCCAAGGCCAGCGGCGACATTTCGTGGATATCAATTTCCGGGTGTGCTTCAAATAACATGGCGTGCCTCAATAAACGTAATCGAACTCGTATTCGCCGATCTTAATGGTATCGTCCTCTTCCACGTTCTGGCGGACCAGCTCATCCAGAATGCCGGAATCGCCCAGCTGGGTCTGGAAATACTGCAGGCTTTCATAGTCCTCCACGTTGGTACCGGCCAGAATACGCTCCAGCCAGGGGGCGTCCACGGTAAACTCGTGGGCACCGGTGCGCTCCACGGTAAAGGGACGGGTGGGGGCATCGACCAAGCTGGGTTTAACGTACTCTGCCTCAAACACCTTGACCGGCGGCAGCTCTTTCAGGCGACTGTACACCAGGGCGGGCAGAGCGTCCACCCCCCTGGCGGGTTGCGGCGGAGATGGGCACAAAGGTCAGCCCCTTGGCTTCCACAAACTGCTTGAATTCTTCTACCTGTTCGGGGGTTGCGATATCACACTTGTTCCCCAGAACAATCTGCGGGCGGGTAGCCAGATCTGCGGAGAAGCCCTCCAGCTCGTGGTTGATCTGCTCAAAGTCCTCCTTGGGGTCGCGGCCCTCGCAGCCGGAAACATCCACCACATGCAGCAGCAGGCGGCAGCGCTCCACATGACGCAGGAAGTCATGGCCCAGGCCAACACCATCGGCAGCACCTTCGATCAGGCCAGGGATATCGGCGCAGACAAAGCTCTGTTCCGGGCCAACGCGCACAACGCCCAGAACGGGGGTCAGCGTGGTAAAGTGATAGTTTGCAATTTTGGGGCGTGCCGCGCTGATGGTGCTGATCAGGGTGGACTTGCCCACATTGGGGAAGCCGATCAGGCCAACATCCGCGATCACTTTCAATTCCAGAGTCAGGTGCATATCCTCACCGGGCAGACCGGGCTTGGCAAAGCGCGGGATCTGACGGGTGGGGGTGGCAAAGCGGGCATTACCCCAACCGCCGCGGCCGCCCTTGGCCACAACCACCGGGGCATCGCCGGAAAGATCCGCCACGACCAGGCCGGTCTCGGCTTCTTTCAGCACGGTGCCGCGGGGCACGCGGATGACCAGGTCATCGGCATCCTTGCCTTTCTGGCGGGCACCGCGGCCATTTTCGCCATCGGGGGCGGTATACTTGCGCTTATAGCGGAAGTCCATCAAGGTGGACAAGTTGGGGTCCGCCTGGAACACGATATTGCCGCCGCGGCCGCCATCGCCGCCGTCCGGGCCGCCAGCCGCGACGAACTTTTCGCGGTGGAAGCTGACCGCGCCATCGCCGCCCTTGCCGGCGTGCAGCCAGATGGTTGCGACATCAATAAAATTACTGGTACTGGGCATGTGTTACCTCCTTTAGGGGTGTTGCGATTACTAAAAGAATAGAGAATAAAGAATAATGAAAAATGATGGTGTGCCGCCGTTGGCGGCAGGGATTGGATATTAGGGGGTGAATTGGTTGATTGATTTATATAGTTTGTACGCAGAATATGGGATTAGATTCTTTCTTTTGGGCGGACGTTTAGCCATAGCTCTCGGAACGGTCGAGACCGTTCCCTACATTGCTTTTTATGACTAGCCGCAAACATTAAAAATATTTGTAGGGCAGGATGCCCTCACCCTGCCGTAGAGAAACCTTGCTTATCGCTGCAAACATTGCAAAGGGTTTGTAGGGGCCGATGCTCGTCATCGGCCCGCAGGGCGGGATAGGCGGCAAAAGATTGAGGCGAGCAAATAGGGTAATGTACCGCGGGACGATGTGAGCATCGTCCCCTACAGAACTTGCCGGGGTTTTGCAATCGGCCCTCTACCTTGCTACTCTTTTGCCACGTTTCCCCGCCTGTTCTCGCCTTTGGGCAAAAGAAAAGAGCGAGCCGCACGGCCCGCCCTTAAAAGGTTACTTACTGCTTGACAGTGCAGCGCTTGCGGTCACGGCCAACGCGCTCGAAATGAACGCGGCCATCAACCAGAGCGTACAGGGTGTCATCGCTGCCGATGCCGACGCCCTCACCCGGATGGATGTGGGTGCCGCGCTGACGGACCAGAATGTTGCCGGCCAGAACGAACTGACCGTCGCCGCGCTTGACGCCGAGGCGCTTGGACTCGGAATCACGGCCGTTCTTGGTAGAACCTACGCCTTTCTTATGTGCCATTATGCTTAACCTCCTTAGCCGTTGATCGCGGTGATTTCCACCTTGGTATAGGGCTGACGATGGCCCTTGCGAACCATGCTGCCCTTCTTGGGACGATAGGTCATGATGTTGAGCTTCTTGCCCTTGCCGTTCTTGATGACCTTGCCGACAACGGTAGCGCCTTCAACAACGGGAGCGCCAACCTTAACAGCGCCCTCCTCGCCAACGGCCAGGACTTTTTCGAAGGTGACTTCGCTGTCAGCCTCAGCGTTCAGCTTCTCAACAAAAATGCTGTCGCCAACTTTGACGCTGTACTGCTTGCCACCGGTCAGAATAACTGCGTACATGTGATAACCTCTTTCAATAAGTCTCGCTGGATGCGGGGCGGCGTGCAAATGCACACACTTGCAGAGCCCATGCCATGCGGCCTAATTATCATACCACATGCGCCCGGTTCCGTCAAGATACTTTTTGAAATAATTTCAAATAGCAACGCCATTTTGCATGGCGGCAGCTTGGGTGGTGTTCTTCATCAGCATGGCGCGGGTCATGGGGCCAACGCCGCCGGGCACTGGGGTAATGTAGCCTGCCACGGCACTTGCTTCCTCAAAGTTCACATCGCCGTGCAGCTTGCCGTCCGCACCGCGGTTGATGCCGACATCGATCACCACGGCGCCGGGCTTGACCATATCGCCGGTCACAAAACCAGCGCGGCCAACGGCTGCAACCAGAATATCCGCGTTGGCGCAGATTTCTTTCAGGTTGGCCGTGTGGGAATGGCAGACCGTAACGGTTGCATTTTTAGCCAGCAGCAACAGGGCTGCGGGCTTGCCCACAATGTTGGAACGGCCGATGACCACGGCGTTTTTGCCGTCAATTTTGGTGCCGGTAGATTCGATCATGCGGATGCAGCCCGCCGGGGTGCAGGGCAAAAAGCAGGGCTGGCCGGTCTGCATACGGCCCACGTTGACAGGGGAAAAACCGTCCACGTCCTTTTCCGGCGGGATGGCGTCAATCACGGCGTGCTCATCGATCTGCTTGGGCAGCGGCAGCTGAACCAGAATGCCGTTTACGGTTTTGTCGGCTGCCAGCTCTGCAATTTTGGCCAGCAGTTCTTCCTGGGTGGTGGTTTCCGGCATGCGCAGTTCCAGGCTCTTGATGCCGCATTCGCCGCAGTCCTTTACCTTGCCGCGCACATACACCTGGCTGGCGGGGTTTTCGCCCACCAGAATCACAGCCAGGCAGGGTTCGATGCCCTTGGCTTTCAGGGCTGCTGCTTCGGCGGCAGCTTCGGCTTTGGTTGCGGCCGCAAGGGCCTTTCCGTCAATGATCTGTGCACTCATCTTTGCATTCCCTCCTGTGGTTTTCAGGTGCAGGATGCACCTAAACGTTACTCCCCTGCTTCGTCCTCCGGGGCCGGGGTTTCCGGCGCTTCGGCGGGCTGCTGGGGTTCGGCTACCACATTCCCCTCTTCTATCGCTTCACCATTGTCACTATTATCTTCTACTTTTTCCGCTTCGTCAAGGTCAAATTCCTCCAGGCGGCGGTTCATGGCGGCAGTGGCCTGAACAAATTCGTGATGGGACGCACTTGCGGGCAGTTCATCCACCACAAAATAAGTTCCGGCGGCATCCAGTTTTTTCAGGTTGCTCACCTGCAGCGGCACCATCAGCTGCGCGCCCTTAAATCGCTGCAACCCGGCCACCAGCAGCACCACCGCCGTGGCCACAGACACCAGTGCCACCAGCTGGCTGGTGCGCAGGGTGGAAGTGACCATCAGCGCATCGGTGCGCAGACCCTCGATCCAGTAGCGGCCCAGGCCGTACCAGATGATGTAGAGCAGAAACAGTTCGCCGTTAAAGCGGCGCTTTTTGATATGGCTTGCCAGCAGCACAACCCCCACCAGGCACCAGATGCTCTCGTACAGGAAGGTCGGGTGTACCGGCTGGGTGGGGTCCACAGTAACGCCCTCAGCGGCCAGGGTGGCCTGTACGCTGAGCAGGTAGTTATAGGTACCCTCGCTGTACATGCCCCAGGGCAGCGTGGTGTTGCTGCCGAAAGCTTCCTGGTTGACAAAGTTGCCCCAGCGGCCCACGCCCTGACCAATCAGGAAGCATATCCCAACCAGATCAAAGAGCGGCAGGATGGGAATGCGGCGGATCTTGGCCATCAGGCCGCCAAACACAAATGCGCCGATGACCGCGCCGTAAATGGCAATACCGCCCTGGCGGATATCGATCATCTGCCAGATGCTTTCATACTTGAACGGCGCAAACACAATATAATAAATGCGCGCGCAGACGATTGCCATGACCGCGCCCACCAGGATCACATCGATCAGGCGGTCGGAGTTGATGCCGAAATCATCCGCATTGCGGAAAGCAAACAGCATGGCAAGCACCATGCCCGCGGCGATGATCACACCGTACCAGTAAATGTTGAAACCGCCAATGCTGAGCGCAACGCGGTTGATGGTAAATTCCAGCCCAAGGCCGGGAAACTGAACATCAAAAGACATCTGCCATTACACCTCATTCCTTCGGGTCGATCTGGATATAGGCGCTGTTTTCTTCCAGCAGCATGGTTTGCAGTGCCTTGTTCACATCGTCAACGGTCAAAGTGGCCAGCGCTTCAATTTCATCTGCCAGGGTGCGGCCTTTCAGGAAGGCCATGCCCATCTCCTCGGCGGCATCGTCCACGTTCTCCACATCAGCCAGCATTTCGCCGTACATCTGGTTTTTGACCAGGGTAAACAGCTCCGGGTCTACGCCGTTTTGGCGCAGGCGAGCAATTTCATCCCGCACCATCTGGGCAACCTCACGCGGGGTCTCACTTTCACCGGTAAAAGCGATGATGCAGGCTCCCTCGGTGGAAAGATAATCGCCGCTGAACTCCGGGTTGACCAGCGATTCATCATACAGCTTGCGGTACAGATTCGTCAGCCCGCCGCAGATCAGGTCCGGCAGCAGGTCTGCGATGACCTCCATGCGGGTATCGCCGCGGTTGATGGCGGCTTCCTTGTAGCCAAGGGCAAAGCAGGGCTTGTTGACCGGCATGGTAAAGGTGGTTTCTTTGTGCTGCACCGTATCGGCTTCCTGCGGGAAGATGGTTTCCACCTGCGGGGGTTCCACTGCGTCATACACACCGTTGCGGCGGCAGGCTTCCACAGCCTGATCCAGCGTGATGTTGCCCGCAACGGAAAGCACCATGTTGCCGGGGCGGTAGAACGCATCGGTGCAGGCGTACAGCAGTTCGGGCGTCAGCTCGGCAATGCTCTGGGTGGTGCCGGCGATATCATCCCGGATGGGATGGCTTTTATACAGGCAGCGGAACAGTGCGGTCAGCAGCCGCCAATCCGGGCTGTCGTCATACATTTTGATTTCCTGCCCGATGATGCCCTGCTCCTTGGCGATGGTTTCCTTGGTAAACCAGGGATGACCGACCATGTTGAGCAGAATATCCAGGTTTTCATCCGTCATGCCGGTTGCGGTAAAAATATAGCAGGTGCGGTCATAGCTGGTAAAAGCGTTTGCCGCAGCGCCAGTTTTGGCATACAGGTCGAACGCATCACCCTGCTCGGATTCAAACATTTTGTGTTCCAGAAAGTGCGCGGTACCGGCGGGCAGCTGGATCCGTTTGCCGTTAAGGGTAAATTCCCGCACAACGGAGCCAAAGTTGGTGGCGTACATGGCGTGTACCGAGCTGTAGCCCGGCATAGTGCGGCACAAAACCGTCAAGCCGCTGGGCAGGGTCACGCTCTGGCAGTTGACCGCCCCCCGCGGCTTTTTCCCGGATGGCAGCCGGGCTGTGTTCTGCGTGTTCCATCATGCGTTTTCCCCCCTCCCCTTTTGCCGTCAGCGTGTAGCCAACAGAGTAATGGTAACTCTGCAGCACTTCGCGCACTTCGTCCGCCGTAACGGCGTTGGTCAGCACCTTGCCGTATTCCGGCGGGGCCAGCGCTTCGTCACGCAGGATCTGGCCATAGTACCAGCTTTCCAGTCCTCCGAGGGAATCCCCCAGCGAATCCAGGCTGGAAAGCAGGCTGCGGCGGCAGTCGTCCATTTCCTGTTCGGTGATAGGGCCGGTGCACAGGTCGTTCAGTTCTTTCAGGATCGCAGCTTCGGCTTGGGCTTCGCGGCCCGGCTCCACGCCGGAATCCACCATCATCACACCGGTGGCGCGCAGAGCGCTGGAACCGCAGTAATAGCAAAGGCTCTGTTTTTCGCGCACATTGCGGAACAGGCGGCTGGTGGTGGAGCCGCCAAACACGCTCATTGCCATCCGCATCACGGTAATGCTGGGCAGGTCCTCCGGCGTGCCGCGGGTAAACAGCATACACAGCTTGGCCTGGGTCAGGCCGGGGATTTCCTCGCTGAAGTGCTGGGTTTCAATAATGGGCATGGCCAGCGGCATGGCAAAGCGCTGGGGGCTGCGGGCAGCGCCAGCCAGCTTTTGCAGCAGCAGCTCTTCCACCAGGGCGGGATCCGCCCCCTGCACCATCACGTCAATGGATGCCAGCGAAAGGATGCGGTCATACTCGGCTTTCAGAGTCTGGGGCGTTACGTTGGGCAGGTCACTTTTGTAGCCGCCCAGCTCAATGCCTGCCGGGGAATCGCCGTAAAATTTGCGGCGGGCCTGGCGCACACAGTACAGGCGCTTATTGTTGAACTCGGCATCCAGGCGGCGGGCCAGGGATTCTTTTTCAATGCGCACAGCCTCCGGGTCAAACACACCATCAATCAGGTACGGCTCAAGTTTACGTTCCAAGTCCTTATTCCTTTCAAACAGCAAATAGATATTTGTATTATACCGCTTCAATGGGTAAAAGTAAATAAAAAACTTGCAGTTGGGTATGCGGAGCGGTTATAATATAGGTATTCTGCTATCAGGAGGAACTATATGGAACGTTTTGCCGTTAAGGGCATTTTTGTAGATACCCCCACCCCGGATACCCTGCGGGTGCGGGATGGCTATATGCTGTGTGAGGATGGCCGCTGCGGGGCATTTCGTGAGGCAGCCCCCGCCGGTGTGCCGGTCTACGACCACAGTGGGCAGATCATCACGCCGGGCTTTGTGGACCTGCACCTGCATGCGCCGCAGTACAGCTACTGCGGCACCGCCATGGATCTGGAACTGCTGGACTGGCTGCAGCAGTACACCTACCCTGAGGAATCCCACTATGCCGATGCCGACTATGCCCGCGCGGGCTACGGCTACTTTGTGCGGGACCTTACGCACAGCGCCACCACCCGCGCCTGCATCTTTGGCACGCTGCACACCGATGCCACGCTGGGACTGATGCACCAGCTGAAAGCCGCCGGGCTTTCGGCCTTTGTGGGCAAGCTGGGCATGGACCGCAACAGCCCGGAATTTTACCGGGAGCCCTCTCCTGCCGCCGGCCTGGCTGAGACCCGCCGCTGGCTGGACACCTGTGCCGACGAGCATATGCTGCACGACGGCCCGGTGCGCCCGATGATCACCCCGCGCTTTACCCCCAGTGCCAGCGACGAGTACATGAAGGGTCTGGGCGAGCTGGCCGCCGAGTATAAAGTACCTGCCCAGAGCCACCTCTCCGAGAACCCCAGCGAGATCGAATGGGTGGCCGCGCTGTGCCCCGGCACGAAATATTACGGCGAGAGCTACAGCCGCTACGGCCTGTTTGGCGGCGATGTGCCCACTGTGATGGCCCACTGCATCTACAGCGGCGAGGAAGAATGTGCCGCCATGAAAGCCAACCGCGTGATGATTGCCCACTGCCCCACCAGCAACGAGAACGTGATTGCCGGCATTGCCCCGGCAGCCAAGTATCTGCGGGGCGGCTGGCGCATCGGCCTGGGCAGCGATGTAGCAGGCGGCCACACGCTGGACCTGTTTGCCGTGATGGCTGCGGCTGTGCAGGTAAGCAAGCTGCGCTGGCGCTATGTGGACCAGAGCGAGGCCCCGCTGACGATGACCGAAGCGCTGTACCTGGCCACCGTGGGCGGCGGTGAATTCTGGCAGGACTTTGGCGAGCAGGTCGGCCTGTTTGAGCCGGGCTATGCCTTTGATGCACTGGTGCTGGATGACAGCGCCTTGCACAACCTGCGCAGCTTTACCCCGGCGGAACGGCTGGAGCGGTATGCCTACCTGGGCAAAGGTGCGTTAAGTGCCAAGTTTGCCCAGGGCAAAAAGTTATTTTAATCTATACTAAAAGCCCCCATGCACCGCACTGTGCATGGGGGCTTACCCTATCCCTCTATATTTACATGCAGAAAAAACTTAGTTGATAAAAACATCGTGGATGGCGGCAACGGCCTTGTCGGCGTCCTCCTCATCAATGATGACGCTGATCTTGATCTCACTGGTAGAGATCATCTTAATGTTGATGTTCTGGTTGAACAGTGCCTCGAACATGGTGGAAGCCACGCCGGAGTGGCTCTGCATGCCAGCACCCACGATGGAGACCTTGGCGCAGCCCTTATCGACGGTGATGTCGCCGCCGCCAATGCGGTTGGTAGCGTTCTTCAGGGCAGAGACAGCGCTCTCGGCATCGCCCAGGGGCACGGTGAAGCTCATGTCCTTGCGGCCGTCGCGGCCGGTGGTCTGCAGGATGATGTCAACGTTGATGTTCTTCTGGGCCAGCAGGCTGAAGATCTTGAAGGACATACCCGGCACATCGGGAACATCCTTGACGGTCAGAACGGCGACGTCGGTGTCCTTCGCCACGCCTTTAATGAGCATACCTTCCACTTTGGTTTCCTCCTTAACAACGGTGCCGGGCACCGGGTTGATGCTGGAGATGACCTCCAGCTCTACATTGTACTTTTTGGCCAGCTCGACGCTGCGGTTGTTCAGCACCTGGGCCCCCAGGGAGGCCAGTTCGAGCATTTCGTCAAAGGTGATCTCTTTCAGCTTGGTGGCCTTGGGGATCTTGCGTGGGTCGGCGGTGTAAACGCCCTCGACGTCGGTAAAGATCTGGCAGCGGTCTGCATGCAGGGCAGCGGCCAGTGCCACGGCAGAGGTATCACTGCCGCCGCGGCCCAGGGTGGTGATGTCGTCAGAGCGGTTCAGGCCCTGGAACCCCGCCACAACGACCACGCGGTTGCGGGCCAGTTCGCTCTCGACACGCTCTGTGTCCAGGCGCTTGATGCGGGCCTTGGAGTAGGCGCGGTCGGTGTTGAAGCCGGCCTGCCAGCCCGTCAAGCTGATAGCGGAAACGCCCAGCTCCTGCAAAGCCATCGTCAGCAGCGAGATGGAGATCTCCTCGCCAGCCGCCAGCAGCATATCCATCTCACGATGGGACGGGTCCGAGGTGATCTCGGCCGCTTTGGTGATGAGGTCATCGGTGGTATCGCCTTGGGCGGAGACCACCACAACAACATCGTTGCCGGCGTTGCGCGTGTTCATGACGATGCGCGCCACGTTGAAGATGCGGTCACGGTCTTTTACCGATGAACCGCCGAATTTTTGCACGATCAATCCCATAGGATTCCTGTTCCTCCTCTATAGCAGCGTCAGCTTACCACTGCGCCAACGTTATCGGCCAGCAGCCGATGAACCGTAAAGTGATGCAGCGGGCCATCCGCCGCCAGTGCCGCCTCGGCACGGTCAAAGAACTCTATATCATCTTTATGCACAACGGCCATGATGGTAGGCCCGGCGCCCGAAATATAGACAGCCAGTGCGCCCAGATCCTGGGCTAACTCAAACACCTCGTCGCCGCCGGTGATGAGCGGCAGGCGGTACTGCTGGTGCAGCACATCCTTGGTAGCCACGCCCAGCAGCGCATAGTTGCCATCGCAGAAAGCGGCGGTGGCCAGCGCAGCGCGGGACAGGTTGTAGACCGCGTCCTTATGGCTGACCATAGCGGGCAGGGCGGCTCGGGCCTTGGACGTCAGCAGGCGGAAGTCCGGCACGAAGGCAGCAAAAGCCAGCTCGGTGTCGATTTCTTTTTTCACGCTGTAGACCTGGCCTTCATCGATCACACTGGTGACGAAGCCGCCCAGCATGGCCGGGGCCACGTTGTCGGGGTGGCCTTCAATCGAGGTAGCCAGCGTCAACATCTGACGGCGGGTCAGCTTGTTGCCCAGCAGGGCATTGGCACCCAGGATGCCGGCCACGATGCAGGCGGAGCTGGAGCCCAGGCCGCGGGCCATCGGGATAGTGTTCTTCTGGGTGATGCGCAGCCCCTTCATCGGGATACCCAGCTGGTCATACACCACACGGGCCGAGCGGTACACCAGGTTGTTGGAGCCGGTCGGGATGTGGGTGCCATCCACCGAAGTGATCTGGATACGGTCGGCCTCCTCAAAAGTAAAAACGTTGTACATCGAAACTGCAAGGCCCAGCGAGTCAAAGCCCGCGCCCACATTGGCGCTGGTGGCCGGGACGGTAACAGTGATCATTTTCTGCTCTCCCCTTTTCCGCGCGGCTTATTCAGCCAGTTTCTTCATCGCCAGTTCCACCTTGCCGCCGAGGACTTCGATCTTTTGCTGATCTCCTCGATCTGGGCGGCGGTGGCGGCATCGATCAGGTACGCGGCCTGACCATCGGCCTCAAACACCGTGTGGCCCGCACCGGCTACATTGGGCAGCAGGGCGGCGGACACACCGCTGACGCGGATATACCAGGGGTAGACGGCCTCGTCCTTCAGCTGGCCTTCCAGCTTGGGGGCCGGTTTCCAGAACAGGCTGTCGTGAATGTGTGCGCCCTCTTTCAGGGCGTCGATGACGTCGGCCACCACGGCGCTGGCAGTGGGCAGCTTGCCTGCGCCCCTTGCCGTAGAACACAACATCGCCCAGCATATCGCCTTTCATCAGCACAGCGTTGAACACATCGTCCACGTCGGCCAGCTGGTTGGCATTGGAAACCAGCATCGGCTCCACACCGGCGGCCATCTGGCCGTTCTCGCCCTCGTTATACCAGGCGATCAGCTTGATGGCGGAATCCAGCTTTTCGGCGGCCTGGATGTCGGCCACCGTGATGTCACGGATGCCGCGGGCCGGGATGTTATCGGGGTAAACATGATGACCGCAGGCCAGGCTGGCCAGGATGGCGATTTTGCGGCAAGCGTCACGGCCGTCCACGTCGTCGCCGGGGTCCTTCGTCTCGGCATAGCCAAGCTGCTGGGCGATCTTGAGGGCCTCATCAAAGCCCATGTTCTCGCGCTTCATCTTGGTCAGCATAAAGTTGGTGGTGCCATTGACGATGCCCTGGATCTGGCTGATATGGTTGGCGGCCAGGCATTGGTGCATCGGGGTGATGATAGGCGTGCCGCCGCCGACGCTGGCCTCGAACAGGAAGGCCACGTTATGCTCCTTGGCCAGGGCCAGCAGTTCGGCACCGTAGGTAGCGACCATCTCCTTGTTGGAGGTGCAGACACTGCGGCCGCTTTCCAGGCACTGGCGGACATACGGGTAGGCAAACTTTGTGCCGCCGATGGTCTCCACCACGACCTTGACCTCGGGGTCGTTCAGGATCGTGTCGATGGAGTTGGTAAACAGTGCGGCGTCCGGCGAGGAAGAGAAATCGCGGACGTCCAGGATGTATTTGACCTCAACAGGCTCGCCGGCGCGGCGGGCAATGGAGGCCGCATTGCGGCGGCAGACTTCCAGCACGCCGCTGCCGACGGTACCAAAGCCCATAATTGCAATTTTAGCCATGAGAAAATTCCCCTTTCGGTATTTCTTGCAGATAAGGCCGCTTATGCGCCGCGGTGGATCTCCACCACGCACGGCTGGTGGGACAGGCGGGTCAGCATCTCGTCGACGGGCATCTGCATCGTGCCCGTGCGGACCGTGACTTCGACCTGCGCCGCGCCGTTTTCCGGGCGGGACTGGGTGATGGTCACGATGGACGCACCTGCCGCCGAAATGCCGGACAGCAGCCCTTGCAGCGCGCCCGTCTTATCCAGCAGCGTGGCCACCACGGTGATGGTCTCGCGGCCGGTCTCGGCATCAAAGACGGTGTCCTTATATTTATAGAAAGCACTGCGGGAAATACCAGCCTGGCGGGCAGCTGCCGAAATGTTGGGCACTGCCCCCGAGGCTAAAAAGCTCTTTGGCCTGCAATACCTTACCGAAAACTTCCGGCAGGACATCTGCATCGACCAACAGGAAACGACGTTCAGGCATCGTGTCCCCTCCTTGCGTACATTTGTGTTTCAACAGGATTTACTATAACACGGAAAGCACCGTTATGCAAGTCTTTTAGGGCAAATTTCCCGCATTTTCCCTGCAATTTATGCAGTTTGACGGTTTGCCCCTCCTTATCCACCGGTGTTTTTGTGTAAAGACAACTGTATTTGTTACGCAAACAAAAGTCCCCCAGCTGTTTGACAGCCAGGGGACATTGTGTTTAAGTGTTTTTGTTTTTACTCGGTGGGTTCGGTGGTGGTATCACCGGCCTGGGCACCCTCGGCCGCAGCCTGGGCCAAGGCGGCGAAAGGATCATTCTCAGACGAAGCATAGCTGCTGTCGGGCATGTTATCCTCGGTATAGTAGCCAATGGCACCGCCGCCGGAGATGATGGCGCCCGTGGAGGTGTCGAAGTGACGCTCCACAACGTTTTCGCTGGTGGCAAACTCCTTGTAGGGCAGGTCTGCCTGCAGCTCTTCCATCATGTTCTTCCAGGCTTTCTGGATGGGCGTACCGTATTTACCGCCGCTGTACTGGGACATATCCTCCGGGCGGTCAAAGCCCCACCACAGGGCTGTGACGTAGTAGGGGGTCAGGGCAGCGAAGGTGTAATCCTTGTTGTTGCTGGTAGTACCGGTCTTGGCGACCGCGTCCATACCGCCTGCCTGGGGCACGCCGATGCTGGAAGCCGTACCGCCGGTCTTCAGGACGTTGGCCAGCATACGGTTCATGATCTGCGCGGTCTCGGGGCTGATAGCCTGGGTGGTGTTGATATACTTGGTGTTATCCAGCACCGTGTTGCCCAGGTAATCTTCCACTTCGGTATAGTAGTGCGGGCTGGTGAAGGTACCACCGTTGAAGATGGAGTAGGCACCGGCCAGCTGCACCACGGTCATGCCGCGGCTCTGGCCGCCCAGCACCAGAGGTGCCAGGTCCATATCATTTTCGGCGCTGATATAGCTGCATTCCAGCGTATCATGCACGAAGTTGTACAGGTAATCCACGCCGACCATGTTGCCGACCCAGACAGCCACCGTGTTGTAGGACTGACGCAGGGCGTCATACACCAGCATGGGGTTGCCCTGGCCGCCGGCACCGCCGTAGTTGGTGGGCCAATCGCGCCAGATGTCGCTGCGGGACTGGGCTGCAGCGGAGTACTTGTCCATATAAGAGTACTGCTCTTTCAGCACTTCCTTATCAGCAGCCGAATAGAACGGCGCGTCCAGAATCTGGGAAGAGTAGTTGATCAGGCCGTAATCCAGCGCCAGGCAGTAGGCGCCGATGGGCTTCATGGTAGAACCGGTTTGGTGCGGGATCGTGGCGCGGTTGGTGCCCAGGTCGTACTGCTTTTCGCCAATGCCGCCGCCGATGCCCAGGATGTTGCCGTTATAGTCCAGGATCGCAGCCGAAGCCTCGGTGCGGACTTTCTCGTACACGCAGAGGTAGACGGTGTCATCGTTGGGATAGTTCGGGTCGGTGGAGGTGCCCTTCTTCAGTTCAGTCTCGGCATCATCCTCGTAGACGGGGATGTCCTCAACGCCGTAGACAGCGTAGCCGTCCTTGGTGACGGGCAGGCCGGTGGCTTCGTCGTACTGCACATCGTCCCAACTGCTGCTATCCGCCGGGTAGTCGCGCAGGGCGACCGGCGCTTCGTGCCAGAGGGCCGGAATGGCGTCATCGGCGTTGTACAGTTCTTCCTCGATGACGCTCTGGACCTTGGGATCGACGGTGGAGTAGACGCGCAGGCCGCCGTTAAAGATCAGCGAGCTGGCTTCCTCGGCCGTGTAGTTGGCCTTCTCCTGCAGGTCGTTGAGCAGCTCATAGTAGAGTGCATCGGTGAAGTAGGAGTTGTTGGAGGTGCGGGTCACGTTCTCGGCACCGCCCTTGCTCTCCACCACCTTGATGGTCTCCGCCGTTGCGGAATTATACTCATTCTCGGTGATGTAGCCCTGGTTGTACATCTCATACAGCACGTGGTTGCGGCGCTTCATCAACTGTTCGGGGTTGGTGAAGGGGTTGTACTTGGTCGGGTTCTTGGTGATGGATGCGAGGATGGCGCACTCAGAGAGGGTCAGATCCTCGACATGCTTGCCAAAGTACTCGTTGGCGCCGGCCTCCATGCCGCAAACGATACCGGTCAGCGGGATGGTATTGAGGTAGGCTTCCAGAACGGTCTCTTTGCTGTACTTGTTGGACAGACCCAGAGCGCGGAAGATCTCACGCACCTTACGCATCTTGTCGGTCTCGTTATCGCCGGTCAGGTTTTTGATCAGCTGCTGTTCCAGCGTGGATGCACCCTGCTGGGAGCCGTACAGTGCATGGTCGGTAAACTCGTTCAGCGCGGCACCGATGGTACGCTTGATATTGATGCCGGGCTCGTTGTAGAAGTCCTTATCCTCGATGGCGATGACCGCGTGCTGGAGGTTCTCCGGCATGGCGGAAAGCTCGCGCCAGATACGGTTCTCGCCCTTGGTCAGGGTGGCGTACTCGTCGCTGTTTTTGTCGTAGACAATGGTGGTCTGTTTGTTTTTCTGGTTATCCAGGTCCAGGACATCGCCATCGTTTGCCGTAACCTGCACGATGTACATCGAGAGCAGGACGCCGCCTACGCTGGCCGCCATAACGCAGACGCAAAGCAGGCAGCCGATAAAGCGGAAGAACGCCGCCACCGGGTGGCGCTTACGCTTCGGTTTCTTTTTCTTGGGTACCGGCTGCCCGGTGGCCCCTGCGGTAGATTTTACGCCATCGGTTGAAATGTGGCGCGGCTGTTTGGGTTCTATGGGAACCGCCTCCTTAATCACAGAATAAAGCAAAGCGTACAGCAAAAGCCGTCACACAGAATCGCATAATGCTATAGGATAGATTATAGCACAAACAGACAGAAAAAGTATACCCCCGCAGACAAAATTCACAACTTTTTGATTTTGTGGCGATACTGCGTCCATACTAGTGGGAAAGGAGCGTGAAACTATGGGAAATGCACAAAAATCAGCGAAATATTTGTACCTTTCGCTGCTGGGGGCGCTGGCAGTGCTTTGCATTGCGGCGGGCATCTGGTGGTTTATCCGGGGCCAGCAGCGGGCCGAGCCGCAGTATCTGTTAAAAGACAACGGCGGCCATCCGGCGCTGTATACCATCGACGGCAGCGGCCCGCTGGCCCGGTACGATGAAATTTACACCCGCCTTTTGCCCGAAGGCGACGCTTTGGCTTTGCAGCAGGGCGTGCCCATTACCGACGAGCGCGAACTACAGAAACGGCTGGAAGATTACGGCCTGTAAAGCGCGAAATTGCCTTGCACGGCGGGGTGTTTTATGGTATATTATAGGTAACTACCATATTAAAGGTAAAATAAAGGAGTACCCTATTATGACTGAACAGGAAATTTTGGCCGCTGTGCAGGATATTTTCCGCGATAATTTTGATGATGACACCCTGGAGATCACCCGCGCCACCTGCGCCGATGACATCGAGGATTGGGATAGCCTGGAGCAGATCAACCTGCTGACCGCTATCGAGAAGAAGTTCAACATCAAGTTCAAGCTCGCGGACGTGCGCGGGTTGAAGGATGTCGGCGATTTGCTCGATCTGGTTGCACGGATGGTGTAATTCACATCCTGTTTTGCAGCCCACGGGTGAGCAATGCCCGCCCCTACAAGCAGGTGCACACCTCAAAAAAATATTTTAGGCGGCCGGTGCCGCCTTTTTTTCGCAGCTTCACAGCTCACGAGGAGGATGTATGAATCACTATACCCTTGCCGAGATGGTGCCCGGTTTGAGTGAGGAATTCACCGTCACCGTCACCGCCGAAATGATGGACCAGTTCAAGGCCATTACCGGCGATGTCTCCCCCATCCACATCGATGCCGATTATGCCAAGGACCGCGGCTTTCCCGGCCGGGTGGTGTACGGCATGCTGGGGGCCAGCTTTTTTTCCACCCTGGCGGGCGTTTACCTGCCCGGCGAGCACTGCCTGCTGCATGGGGTCGAGTGCAAGTTTGCCAAGCCCATCTTCATCGGCGATACGCTGACCATCAAGGGCACCGTGGAGCGTGTGAGCGAGATCGGCAGCGAGGCTGAGATCAAGGCTGTCATCACCAATCAGGACGGCAAGCGGGTCACCCGCGGCATCATCAAGGCCGGGCTTGCCAAATAACTTTAACGATTTGTAAGGGAGGTTTTTCCCATGGCATATACTTACCTGATCACCGGCGCCACCAGCGATGTGGGCCGCACGCTGATCGAGCGGCTGCTGCACAATGCCCCGGCCGACACGCTGGTTCTGGCCCAGGGCTGCGGCGACCTGGCCAAAATGGCCGAGTTGTGCCGCAGGTATCCCGGCCAGCTGCGCACCTACGACGTAGATCTTTCCGACCGCGCCAAGGTGGACGCTTTTGTGGAGGTGCTGGCAGCGGACGCCCCGGCCCCGACCCACTTTATCCACCTGCCTGCTTTGCCGGTAGTCAACACCAAGTTCAAGGCTTTTGACCAGCGCCGGTTTGATCTGGATTTGGAGATCGAAGTCCACAGTGCCGTGCGCATCTGCAAAGCCGTGCTGCCTGCCATGGCCCGTGCCAAGTTTGGCCGCGTGCTGTTCATCCAGACCAGCTACACCATCGGCTGCCCGCCCAAAAACACTGCCGCTTATGTGATGGCCAAGAGCGCTATCGGCGGACTGGTGAAGAGCCTGGCCGTGGAGTACGCCAAGTTCGGCATCACGGTCAACTGCGTGGCCCCCAGCATGATGGAGACCCATTTTCTGAAAGACACCCCCGACCTCATCGTGCAGGCGGCTGCCGAGGACAACCCTATGGGTCGCAACGCCACCCCGGCCGACGTGGTGCCCGCTATGGCGTTCCTGCTCTCGGATGAGGCAGGCTTCATTACCGGCGTAACGCTGCCGGTGACGGGAGGTTCGGCCATTGTCTGAGGTAACATTCCGCCTGGCCCGTCTGGGCGAAGACCAGGCGATCATCGATTTTATCAATGCCAATTTTGATATGCGTCTGCCGCTCATCAACCGGCCGGAGCTGTATCACCACTATTATGCAGGCCGCGGCGGTATCCCGCAGTTTGCGGTGGCCGAGGATGACGGTAAGTACGTGAGCGCCGCCGGCTACATTTTGGCCAACACCAATCGCCGCCCCGATGTGTGGGTCAGCGTGTGGGTGGCCGTCAAAGGCCGCAACGGCGTAGGGCTGGAGCTGATGAACGCCCTGCCCGACCTGCTGCATGCCAACGTGCTGGCCTGCAACAACATCCGCCCCAACACCTGCACGTTCTACCAGTTTTTGGGGTGGAAGGCTGAGCGCCTGCCCCACTATTACCGTCTTGGCCGCCGCAAGGATTACCAGCTGGCCAAACCGCTGCGGTACATACTGCCCCCGGTCCAGCGCGATTTAGGGCTGGAAAAAGTAGAGGACGCGGCCGACCTGATCCCGCTGGGGATGCCTGCCACGCCCCACACGCCGGTGAAGGATACCTGGTATCTGCGGCGGCGGTATTTCCGTTATCCCTACTTCCACTACGATGTCTGGGCCGCGCGGGGAAACGGCAAGCTGCTGGCCTACGTGGTGACCCGCACCGTAACCGCTGAGGAGACCGGCTGCGTGCCGGTGGTGCGGCTGGTGGACTTCATTGGCGAGGATGCCGTTCTGCCCCGGCTGGGTGGTGCACTGGACGCCATACTGAACCGCGCAGGCGGCGAATATATGGACTGCTACAATGCCGGTATTCCCGCCGAAGTCTGGCAGGCCGCCGGTTTTACCGAGCGGCTGGAGGGCGACGGCAGCGTCATCCCCAACTATCTGACCCCTCCACTGCTGGAAAACACCGAGTATTACTACTTTACCAACAAGCCGGAAAACTTTGTACTGTTCAAGGCTGACGGCGACCAGGACCGCCCCAACCTGAAATAGCTTTATGCACCTCTCTTCCCTGCCCCGTTTTGGCGGCAGGGATTTTTTATTTGACTGCACATAAATAAAGCACAAAAAACAGCCCGCCCGGAAGCGAGAGAACTTCCGGGCGGGCTGCCTTAATGGGAGATATATTGAGATACGGAATTGTTTAATGCTTAGTCATCATTGCTGACGCGGACGACGACCTTCATGTAGTTGCCGGGATTCTTCTCGATATCCACGATGGTATCGGGAGCCTCGTCCATGGTGACAGTCTTGGTCAGGATCTTCATCATATCGACCTTGCGGCTGTTGATGAGGTCCAGAGCCTCCTCAAATTCGCCAGCACTGGTGCGGGCACCGCGGATGTCGATTTCCTTCTTGGTGATGACATCGGTGGGCAGGCTGGTTTCCTTCTTGGGCCAGCCGGTCAGGGGTGATGCGGCCTGCGTTGGAGACCAGGTCGAAGGTCTGGCGGATAGCAGGGTTGGCGCCGGAGCACTCCATGACCTGATGCGCCATCTCGCCGCCGGTGATTTCCTTGATGCGCTCAACGGGATCTTCCTTGCCGGAGTTGATGACATACTCGATGCCAAGGCTCTTGGCGAAGTCCAGGCGCTCCTGCACGAGGTCGAGCAGGATGGCGTGAGCACCGTAAGCCTGGGCAACCATACCGGCAACCAGGCCGATGGGGCCTGCACCGATGATGGCGCAGTACTCGCCGGCCTGCAGGCCGCCGCGATGGATGCCGTGCAGGCTGATGGTCAGGGGTTCGGCCATAGCGGCCTGCTCCCAGCTCATGCCCTCGGGGATCTTGATGAGCATATCAGCGGGGTGGCAGTAGTACTCAGCCATGCCACCGTCTACATGCACACCCAGAACCTTCAGGTCGGTGCAGCAGTTGGTACGGCCGATGCGGCAGGGATAGCAGTGGCCGCAGTACAGGTACGGGTCCACTACAACACGGTCGCCAACTTTGATGCCGTTCTTGTTGTTCTCCGGGATGGATTCCACAATGCCAGCCAGCTCGTGGCCGATGACGCGGGGATAAGAAACCAGACCATTGGTGCCGCGGAAAGCACCGATGTCACTGCCGCAGATGCCGGCGGCGACCACCTTGATCAAAGCCTCGCCGGGTTTCGGCACGGGCTTTTCAATGTCAACGCAAGAGATTTTCCAAGGCTCAGCCAACTTGATTACTTTCATGATGAAATAACGACCTTTCAATAATTCCTGTTACAAAAGCGATAGATACAAATGATACAAAACTAAGATCAGACCTTGACCTTAACAACGACCTTACGGACGAACTCCGGCTCGCCAGCTGCGCAGCGGGGCTTGTGAGCGTCCTCGGGGGCAACGACGATCATATCGCCGGGCAGCAGCAGGACGGTGCCGCTCATAGCGGGCTCCTCGTAGAACTTCAGGTCGTTCTCGGGGTGATCCTCTTTCAGGACCAAGCCCTCGCGCTTGCAGACGCCGAACTGCTCTTTGCCGGAGATGACATACTGGATGTCGAAGAACTTATCGTGAGTCTCGAAGGAGCCTTCGCTTGCGGGGAAGGTGGTGTACTCCTGCACGTTAGCGGTCACGCCCTCGCAGATAGGATAGCTGCCAGCGGGGGTGTTGTCCAGGTCGGTCTCGGCCAGCCACTTGTAAGCAGCCTGGAATTTATCATCGAGATAGTTGTACTTGGTAGCCTGAGAAATCGGTGCAAAATACATAATGAACGCTCCTTTACTTGCTCTAAAGTAATAAGTTCTATATCGTCTATTATAATAAGGTAGGGACTTGTGTTTCAGCAGAGGGAAGAATTACTTCTTCTCGTCTTCCTTCATGTTGTCCAGGATGCAGGTGCTGGCGATGTCCTTGGTGTCCATCTTGCCGGCAGCCAGATCCAGGCACTGCTGCCAGACCTGCTCATCCACAACAACACCCTCAGCCAGGTTGCGGGCACGGGTAGCAGCGGTGCGCTCGCCCGGGCAGGTGACATGGCCGCCCTCTTTCTCCGGGGTGGTAGCATCAGCAGCGGCTACGCGGTCATCAAACTTGGCCTGAATCTCCTCTTCCTCGCCGAACAGGTACGGATCGTAGGCGATGAAGATCTGGCAGCAGCCGGTGCAGCTGCCCTGGCCCTCACGGTCCAGATCAGCGCCGGTCTTGCCGTTAGCCATAGCAGCGGCAGCCAGGTCCAGGGCGATGGCCATGCCGGAGCCCTTCCAGTAACCGGTGGGCAGGATGCGGCCGGAAGCCTCGATGGCACCGGGATCGCTGGTCAGGTTGCCGTCCTTATCGAAGCCGCCGGGGAAAGGCAGCTGCTTGCCGGCCAGACGATAGACACCCAGCTTGCCGTAAGCGTACTGGCTCATGGCCATATCCAGGACGATGGGGCCGCTCTTACGCGGGATGGCGATGCAGAACGGGTTGTTGCCGACGCCGGGGACTTTGGAGCCCCACATGGGCATGCAGCTCTCGGTGTTGGTCCAGCTGATACCGATGAAACCGGCCTGGGCAGCCTGCCAGGCGTAAGAACCGCCGCGCATCCAGTGGGTGGTGTTCTTCAGGGCAACACAGCCAATGCCGTGCTCTTTGGCCAGGGCCACAGCGCGATCCATGCAGAAGGTGGCGTTCAGGGTGCCAATGCCCAGGTGGCCGTCATAGTTCTCAACAGCACCCTTTGCACCGACCAGCTCGGGCTCAGCATTGATGTCGACCCAGCCCTTCTGGACATACTCGGCAAAGCGGGGCACACGGTTCAGGCCGTGGCTCTCGATGCCTTCCAGACTGCTCTCGGTGTGGATCTCAGCGCACTTTTCAGCCTTCTCCTGGCTCAGGCCCAGATTCAGGAACGCCTGCGTAACGGTAGATTTGACAGTTTCATAAGGTACGCGAATACTCATATTCATTCTCTCCTTTTTGATCAGCGCGGTGGTCTTGTTGTGTCTGCTTTTTTCTTGCTTCGCCGGATGTTCGCTGATATATCAGCTTATCCGTTGATATTATCAGCATAACACAGCTTAAACCGAATTGCAACTGTTGATTTTACCAGATTTTCTCTGTAAAAATCATGCTTTTGCACAAAGTTTTGTCAAATGGGTTGCATGTTGGATTTTTAACTGATATATTAGTGAAAAGACTATATATCGTATGTGTCCGACAAAGGAGGGTCTGCGATGGATCTGCTGGTTCCCCAGCCACGCCCCAAAGAGAGCAACCGCGAGTACGCCTGCCGCGTGCTGCGCATGAATATCATGACATTCCGCTTAAAGCCCGGCGAACCGCTGAGCGAGATCGAGATTGCCAAGCTGTTCCAGATGAGCCGTACCCCGGTGCATGAAGCCATCACCACACTGCACAACGATTGGCTGATCGAGATCTTCCCCCAGCGGGGCACCCAGGTCAGCCGTATCGACCCAGCGCTGGTCAAGGAGGGCTACTCCACCCGTCTGCTGCTGGAAAGTGCATTATTAAAGGATGTGGCTGGTAAGATCGGCCGCAGCCAGGTGCAGGAACTTTGGGATTGCATGTGCCACCAGGAAAGCCTGCGGCCCCGCATGCCCGACGCCGTGGATGAGTTCATCCATCTGGACGACGAATTCCACCGTCTGATGTACTACTTCGGCGGCCGCAGCCACACCTGGCTGGCTATCCGCGGGCTGGTCTCCCACTACGACCGGCTGCGCTATCTCGATGCGCTGGATGGCGATTGCGATTACGACCGTGTGACCCGCCAGCACCGGGAATTTTGCGATTATCTGCTGATGGGCCTGCCGGACAACGTGCAGCCCGAGGTGAAGATCAGCGAGCATCTGACCAGCTTCAGGGGCAACCTGATGGACAAGATCGAGCGCTACCCGGGCTATTTTACCATCGACAACGTAAGTGTATAACAAAAACACAAAAACTGCCGCGCAGCTTTGTTGCCAAAGCCGTGCGGCAGTCTTTCTTTATCTGAACAGGCAGCTGCGCTGTCAGGAGGCTGGCCCCCTGCTGCTGCGCGGAACTGCGGGTAAAGTTGTTCAGAGAATGCCGAACAGCTTTTTGGCCGGGGGCGGGGTGGTCATGGCGTCCAGCAGGTAGTCATACAGCATCTGCATGGCCTCGGGCTGGACCCACTTGATGGCATCGCGGAAGCCGCCGTGCATGGTGGAGGCGACTTCCATCTCCCCCAGCATCATCTTGAACTCGGGGCTGCGGCCCAGCAGGCCCATGCCCTGGGCGGCCATAGCCGTCAGGTACTTGGTGTCCCACCTGGGCATAACGGCAATGCTGACCACCGGCTGGCGGCGGGTGGTGAAACAAACGTTGTCACCCTCCGGCATATACTTGACCAGTTCGCCGTGGTGGGCGTCCAGCCGCTCCTTGGCGCAGAAGGTCCGCGCACCGGCGCGGTTCTCGCTGCCGCGGGCGTAGACAGCGATGGTATCGCCGTAACCGCACATATCCAGGTTGACCACGCAGCTCACCTCACGCTTGCGGCCATCCTCAAACAATTTGGCACCGCTGTGGCCGGATTCCTCGCCATCGAAAAAAGGCGATCGTGGCCGGTATCTTGCGCTGCTGTAACTCTTTGGCCAGGGCGATCAGGATACAGACGGCGGCAGCGTTATCGTTGGCGCCGGTACTGCCGGGGTGTGCGTCGTAATGGGCGCAGAACAGCGGTCCTTTGGCGTCCTTGTCGGCCGTATACAGCAGATAGTTGCGGGCGGCCTTGCGGCGCTCGTCTGCTTCACATTCCTGGATCTCCGGGGTCAGACCCTCAGCGGTCAGCGCGTTTTCTAAAGCGGTGCGGCGGGCCTGGGGGTCAGCCTGGGCCAGTTCGGCCAGATGTTTTTCGATTTCCACAGCGGTTCCTTTCTTCAGGTCACAGGCAGGTGTCCAGTGCGACCTTGATGACAATTTTGCGGATCTTGGCAGGCTCCCCTACCTGGATGGCCGGGATGTGTACATCCCAAGGGAAGAACATGGCATAGCTGCCGGGCTGCATCTCGATGACACCTTCGCGGGCGTTCGGGTTATTCTTGTAGAAGCAGATGTCCCGCGGGGTGTCCAGCAGGTTCTCGTCCACCTCGTTATCGCCCAGGTCAGGATACCAGCCGATGCGCTCGGGGCCGCCGGCGGCCAGGAACTGCACATCGATATACTTGCGGTGACACTCGGGGCGCAGGTTCTCGCGGGGGCCGGTGGACTGGTCGATGACCTGCAGGATCATCTTGTCGCCGTCCAGCTCAAACTTGCCGGGTTCATGGGCAGCCAGGTCGTTGTCCTTCAGGAACTGCACAGCGCGCTGCAGCGGCTCGGGCAGGACGGCCAGGTTGCTTTTTTCATGGATATTGCCAGAAATCATAATTTTGCTCTCCTTATGCGGAAATTACTGCATAGAGGTCACGCCGCCATCCACTTTGAGGGTAACACCAGTGATAAACTCGGAGCCCTCGCTGCAGAGGAAGAGGACTGCAGCGGCCATATCTTTGCCGGTGCCCAGACGTCCGTAAGGGATGCGCTTGACCAGCGAGTTGTAGAATACGGGGTCGGACAGGCGGTCGGCGTTGATGGGGGTCACGACGAAGGTCGGCGCAATGGCGTTGACCGAGATGCCGAACTTGGCCCACTCACAGGCCAGCTGGGCGGTGTACATGTTGATGGCACCCTTACTGGCGCAGTAGGCGGTGTAGTCGCGGTCGGTACCCAGGAACGCCTTAGCAGAGGACAGGTTGACAATGCGGCCCTTGTGGGCGGGGATCATCCAGCGCTTGCCGCACATTTTACTGACATTGTGGGTGCCCAGAACGTTCAGCGACATGACCTTATTGAAGGACTCGGCGTCGTAATCCTCGGCATGCTTCAGGATGTTCATGCCGGCGCTGTTGACCAGCATCGTGACGGGGCCCAGCTCTTTTTCGATGATGTCGCCCATCTTCTCGACGTCTTCCTCTTTGGTGATGTCGCAGTAGACGGGCAGGTAGCGGCGGCCTTCGGCGGCGGCCAACTCGGCCAGCTCGGGGGCGCTTTCGGGGTGTCGGCTGCAGACAGCAACGTCCACACCGTTCTGCAAAAACGCCTCGGCAATGGCATGGCCCAGGCCGCTGGTGCCGCCAGTGACCAGTGCTACCTTACCGGCCGGGTCGAACAGGTTTTTCATCGAACCTTCCATGGTTTTCTTCTCCTTTTTCAGAAAAAGGCTTCCCCCGCAGAGGGGAAGCCTTTGAATTGCTATAACTTAGCGGGTGAAGCCGGGCAGACCCTCGATTGCGTAAACGCGAGTCGGGCAGGAGTCCAGGCCGATGATGTTCATCGGAGCATAGCTGATGAAGAAAGTATCGGTCTTGAGCAGCTCCAGGTTGCACAGAACTTCCAGGAAGGTGCAGTTCTGAGCCATCAGGATGTCGTGGAAGGGCTTAACGTTGCGGACGTCACCCTCGATGGCAACGCCATCACCGAAACCAACGCACTGGACCTTGCGGTCAGCCAGCCACTGAGCCATCTCAGCGCCGACCTGCAGACGGTGGTCAGTGGGGCCACCGGTCAGGCTGGTGAAGGGAGGAATCTTGTGGGGGCTATCCAGGATGACGGTATCGCCGGGCTGGACGCGGTCGCCGATAGCGGCTTCCAGGTCAGCAGCGGTGATCTGATGATCCTCGGGCAGATCCAGCACACAGTAGATGCCGCGGCCCATGAACTGATCCAGGGGCAGCTCAGCAACGCTGGGCCAGTTGGAGTCGTGATGGTAGGGGCACTCGCAGTGGGTACCCAGATGGCTGCCGATGTCCACGTTGGTGTGGAAGTCAGGCACGTCACCACCGGTGTTGAAGCGCCACAGGTTGCAGCGGCGGCTCTCGGTGTACGGGTCAACACACTTGCTCAGGTCGACGATGTGCAGGTTGCCCTTCATGTATTCTTTCGGGGGCAGCTTGTCAGCGGGGACGGCTTTCGGTTTGCCAGCAACCCAATCATAAGTCAAAGGCTGTTCAGACATAGGGAAAATCCTCCTTTAAAAATGTACATTTATCTTCAAGGGCATCCAGATTCCGGACGCCCCGAAGTACAAAAGATTTGTGCCAAATCAGGCCTTCGGGCGGCCCTCCATGGCGTGGATCAGTTCGACCAGGAACTCATGGCTCGGGGTAGCAACGCCAGACTTCTTGCCGGCGCGGACAACACTGCCGCTGATGGTATCGACCTCGCTGCGGCGGCCGTCGCGCAGGTCAGCGTAGATGCTGGTCAGGCCGTTGGGAGACTTATCGCAGACTGCCTTGACCTCGGCGACCTTTTCGTCATAGTCGAAGTCCATGCCCAGGCCTGCGGCAGCATCCACAGCCTCGCGGATCAGCTGGCAGCAGAGCTTCCAGGCGTGCTCGTTGGAAGAGATGTAGCCCAGGGGCACCTGCAGGGCACCGGTCAGGGCACTGGCGGAAACGTTGGTGAACAGCTTGTTCCAGATCATCTTCTGGACACCGTCGGAAACGTCAGCCTCGAGACCGCACTCAGTGAAGGTATCAGCAAACTTCTGCAGCCGGGCAGCTTCGCCGACAACGCAGCCCATGTGGGTCATGCCGCTGCCGCCGTGCTTGGTGACGCCCAAACCAGCTACGCTGGCGTTGTGCTGGGTGGTACCGATGATGATATGATCCTGCGGGACGAACTTGCCCAGCAGATCCTCATGGCCGCTGCCGTTCTGCAGGGTCATGATGTAGGTGTCGGGTCCGATGATGCCCTTGTTGTTGTTCAGGGCGCCTTCGCTGAACATGGCCTTGACGAAGACGATGATCAGGTCAACAGGCCCCATGCCCTCGGTAGAAAGAACCGCGTGGGGATGGAAGACGTTGGAGGTGCCGTCCGGTTCCTGGACTTCCAGGCCCTCGGCGTTCACCTTTTCCACCAGTGCGGCGTTTACATCGATCACGGTCACTTCGTTGTGGCGGCTCAGGTACGAGCTGTACAGCCCGCCCATGGCGCCGGAACCAAGAACTGCGATTTTCATAGGTAGTTGCTCCTTCCGAATCCGTTTACTTTATAGTAATATATAATATATTTCCCACCGGGGTCTGTCTGCCAGGCAGCGCCCGCAGGGCTGTCCCGGAATGGTTCAAATGAAATCATTCAAAGAAGTAGGGCCGCTGGTAGCGGCATTCTTCCAAAAGCGGCTTCACCAGGTCAAACTCAGCTTCCAGCGCGTGGGCAGCCATCTCGTAGTCACGCATGGCCAGGCCCTGCACGACGGTGGAGTGCTGCTCGGCCACATAGCGCCAGAGGTCGGCGCTTTCCATCATGCGGAGCAGCCGGTACAAATCGCCGCTGTTGCGCTCCAGTACATCCATGACAGGCTCACGCCCTGCCATAGAGTACAAGGTGCGGTGGAACTCCAAATGCAGGCGTGCCATTTTGATGATGGCGCCGCCCTGCAAGGCTTCCAGCTCGGCCGCCACACAATGCTCCAGCGGCTCCAGCGTAGTCGGGCGGTGATTGTACAATTCACCCAAAACCGCCTGGCTGACCGTGCGGTGCATCCACACCGTCTGGCGGATCATGTCGGTGTTCAGCGGCGGCACCACGGCCCCGCGGGGCACCGGGCGCAGCATCTTCTCACGCTCTAAACGGGAGAAAGTATCATGCACCGGAGTGCGGCTGACCTGCAGCTCAGCGGCCACATCGGTCTCAGCCAGTTTCTCGCCGGGATGCAGGAACATCTCCTTTATATAAGTAGAAAGGACGCGATAAACAAACGCACGGGCGGATTCTTCGGGGGCACGTACACTGCGTACATCCGTCTGCATATTTATCAGCTCCTTTCCGGCTTAGTGGGGTAAATAATCAGCGCATCCACATCCTGTGGTATCAGTATTGTAGTGTACCGCTGGTGTGGGCAGAGCAATTTTCGTGCGCTGTCCCCAGGTTCACCTATAGTATAACGCAACGCTCGACAAATTGCAAGACTGACTTGTATGCCAAAATTGTTGAAAACTTGTTGTTCATTTTGACGAAACATTCAAACTTTCTCGCAAAAAAAAAAAGAAAAAGTGTCAAAAAAAGGCTTGCAAATCCCAAGAAAGCGTGCTATTTTATTATCAGACCCGATGGTACTGGTGTGCAGTTGCTTGTATGCACAGCGACCGGCCGCGGTTTCCCCGGTCCGTTCCACTACATCTAGTATGCAGCAATGTTCACCTAGGGAAGCGAGGTACAGTACATGCCACAGCTTACTACACCACCAGCGATCACAGGGCCTGATGATGCTTACAGCCAGCTTCGGCACCGCATCATTGACTTCACCCTCCTGCCCGGAGAGTTCCTGAGTGAAAACGCCCTGGCATCCCAGATGGGTACCAGCCGCGCTACCGTGCGCGAGGCGATTGCCCGCCTGGCTGAGGAAGGCTGCGTAGAGGTTTTTCCCCAGCGCGGCACCCAGGTCAGCCGGATCTCGATCAACCGCCTGCACCACGCTGTCTTTCTGCGGACGGTGCTGGAAGAAAGTGTCCTGCGCCAGCTTTGCAGCACCGGCATCACCCCGGAACAGTTTGAGGCTCTGGAAGAAAGCCTGCGCAAGCAGCGCCGGTATTACGACGACCAGGCCTCCTCCGATCTGCTGGATGAAGACACTCGCATGCACCACCTGTTTTATGAATACTGCGGGCGGGAACACGCGTGGGACAGTATCTCCATCATCAACTGCGACATGATGCGCATCCGTCAGCTGCAGATCATGACCTACAGTTACAAGGTACACATGGTTGCCGTTGGCAGTTGGGAGAACACTTTGACTGAGCACCGCATGATGCTGGACTGCTTACGCAGGCGTGATGCCGAGGCCATTGCCGTAATGTGCCATCAGCATCTGGGATTCATCACCCGTGACGCAGACCACCTGCGGCGGTTATACCCGCAGTACTTCTACGAGAACGAGAAATCTGAGGATCTCAACTTTTAATTTGCCTTAAGGCTTCCCTACCGTTTGGAAGGACGCCTTAAATACCAAAACGGTCCGTATCCGCTTTGGTAATATGAATAAGGTACTAATTTATACTGTATGAAAGGAGGAAAGCATATTCCCGGCAAATGGCTGCGCCAAGCAGCCAGGAGAGAATCATTGTAATTAAAGAAAGGGGTATTTACCTTGGAGTTCGTAGTCGGTATTTTGCTGCTCCTCACGTTCTTCGGCCTGGCTTTTTACTGCATTAAGGGCCACAACCTGATGATCGGCTTCCTTATCATTACTATTCTGTGGACTGCTCTGTCCTTCCTGGGCGCTGCTTTTGCATCTCCCGAGTTCCTGTCCACCACTGCTTTCTATTCGAATGGCGAGCCTGTTAAGGCCATTGCCATCCTGAACAAGATCTACCAGTCCGCCCCCGAAGGCTGGGGCACCACGCTGGTCAACGTCTGCTGGGGCGCCTGGTTCGGCCGTGTCCTGATGGAGACCGGCATTGCTTCCACCTTGATCCGTAAGACTGTTGAGCTGGGCGGCGATAAGCCCATGGTCACCATCGCCCTGCTGAACATCGTTACCGCTATCATCTTCACCGCCATGACCGGTGCCGGCCCCGTTATCGCCATCGGCGTTATCGTCCTGCCCATCATGATGTCCCTGGGTGTTCCCAAGGCAATCGCCATGTTCAGCTTCATGGAGTCTGTTGCCGCTGGTATCTATCTGAACCCCGTCAACTTCGCTCAGTATCGTGCTTTCTTCATCGACGTCGATGAGATGCCCGACTTCACCCTGGGCTGGTACGCTGGCAAGTGGGGCTATGCCGCTCTGATCATCTCTGTTGTCGTCACCACCATCCTGGCCGGCTTCTTCCTGAAGAAGAGCAAGACCAGCCATGCTTGGGCCGCTCAGACCCGTGGCGCTTCCGAGCAGAAGGATGCTCCTCTGTATACCTTGATCCTGCCCATCGTTCCCGTTGTGCTGAAGATCTGGCTCGACTTCTCCGTTATCGGCGGTTTCGTCATCGCTGGTTTTGCTGCTCTGTTCCTCTGCGGCAAGATGAAGGGCTCCTTCAAGGAGAACTGCCAGCTGGTCAACAAGCTGTACTATGACGGCGTTGTTGATACCGCTCCCCTGGTTGGCTTCCTGCTGACCCTGCCCATGTTCAACAGTGTTGCTTCTTACGCTTCCCCGTTCTTCAAGGCCGTTCTGGGCCCCGTCATGCCGAAGAGCGAGCTGGTCGTCTGCATCCTGTTCGCCGTCCTGCTGGCTCTGGGCCTCTTCCGTGGTCCTATGACCCTGGTTGGCTGCGGTGCTGCTACTCTGGGCGTTCTGCGCGGTGTCGCTTCCTTCAGCGTCCCGTTCCTGTATTGCGTCTTCGCAATCCCCACCATCACCGTCAACATCGGTTCCTGCATCACCCAGTCCTGGGTTGCTTGGGGCCTTGCCTACACCAAGGTTGAGTCTAAGGATTACCTGAAGCTCTCCATCCCCATGACTTACATCTGCGGCATCCTGCTGTACGTCCTGACCTTCGTCACCATGAGCGGTCTGGGCGCCGAGTGGTTTGTCTGATCCACTTTGAACCTGTAAGTTAAACCGTAAATTAGGGTGCCGCCGCCTCGAAGGCGGCGGCACCTTACTTTTTAAGGAGAAGAAACACTCCCCTACCCTACTGAGAAACATTTAGGAGGAAAACTGAATGGCAGAACATCGCGCTGTTCGCATGGGCATTGACGTCGGCGGTACTTACACCAAGTGTGTCGCCATGGACAACCTGACCCATGAGATCATTGGCAAGAACGAAGTTAAGACCACCCACGACGACAAGGACGGCGTTGCCGCCGGCGTTGTGCAGTCCTTTAAAAACTGCATGGCCGAGAACGACATTGCCCCTGAGGACGTCGTCTTCGTTGCGCACTCCACCACCCAGGCAACCAACGCCTTCATCGAGGGCGACGTTGCTTCTGTCGGTGTCATCGGTGTTGCAGGCGGCGGCCTGGAAGGCTTCCTGGCAAAGCGCCAGCTGAACCTGAAGGACATCGTCCTGGACGAGAAGGTCGGCCGTAAGATCCCTGTGCATAACAGGTTCCTGAAGAAGAAGGAAATGACCGACGAGAAGATCAATGCCGCCATCAAAGAGCTGTGCGGTGAAGGCAGCCAGGTTATCGTTGCCTCCATGGCTTTCGGCGTTGACAACATGGACGAAGAGGTCAAGATCCATGACCTGGCCGAGGCCCAGGGCCTGCCGGTTTCCATGGCTTCTGACATCACCAAGCTGTACGGCCTGACCCGCCGTACCCGCACTGCCGCCATCAACGCTTCCATTCTGCCCAAGATGATGGCTACCGCAAACGCCACCGAGAGCTCTGTCCGCAACGCTGGCGTTACCGTTCCCCTGATGATCATGCGCGGCGACGGCGGCGTTATGGAAATCAGCGAGATGCGTAAGCGTCCAATCCTGACAGCTCTTTCAGGACCGGCTGCTTCCGTCATGGGCTCCCTGATGTACCTGCGTGCTTCCAACGCCATCTATTTTGAGGTCGGCGGCACCACCACCAACATCGGTGTTATCAAGAACGGCCGTCCCGGCGTTGACTACGCCCAGATCGGCGGTCACGATACCTACATCAACTCTCTGGATGTCCGCATCCTGGGCTGCGCCGGTGGTTCCATGGTCCGTATCAACGACCATGGCGTTGAGGACGTCGGCCCCCGTTCCGCCCACATCGCTGGATGTGAGTATGCGTGCTTTACTCCTGAGGAGGAGATCGACGCCGGCCCGCTGACCATCGAGATGCTGAGCCCGAAGCCGGGTGACCCCTCTGACTATGTTGCTGTCAAACTGGCAAGCGGCAAGCGTATCTGCTTCACCAACACCGACGCTGCCAACGTGCTGGGCCTGATCGACGAGAAGTACTTCGCACACGGCAACGCCAGCGCTGCCCGCAAGTGCATGCAGCCCGTTGCTGACAAGCTGGGCATCACCGTTGAGGAGCTGGCTACCCAGATCCTGGACAAGGACTTCGAGAAGGTCAACGCCTGCATCAACGCCCTGGCTGACAAGTATCAGCTGGACCATGACGCCATGAAGCTGGTTGGCTGCGGCGGCGGTGCTGCCTCTCTGGTCCCCTACTGCGCCAAGAAGATGGGCCTGCAGTACTCCATCCCCGAGAACGCCGAGGTCATCTCCTCCATCGGTGTTGCCCTGTCCATGGTTCGTGACGTTGTCGAACGTGTTATCCCGAACCCGACCCAGGAAGACATCAAGGAGCTGAAAAAGGAAGCTACCGACGCCGCCATCGGTTCCGGTGCTTCTCCCGACACTGTTGAAGTTCATATCGAGATCGACAGCCAGACCGGTAAGGTCACCGCTATCGCCACCGGTTCTACCGAGGTCAAGACCACTGACCTGCTGAAGGAGTGCGACGAGGCTGAGGCTGAGCAGCTGGCTAAGGAAGACTTTGGTGCCAAGGTCTCCAACATCCACCTGGCTGAGAAGACCGATAAGTTCTACGTCTACACCGGCGACATGGGCGATCGTCATCCCATCCGCATCGTCGATAAGAAGGGCTTCATCAAGGTTCAGTGCTCTGACGGCATTGCCGCTAAGGTCAAGGCTGGCGAGTACAAGGAGAAGGTCGAAGAGCTGTGGAAGGATATGGCCGTGTTCAAGACTGATACGGTCCTGCGTCCCGACTACTTCGTCTGCGTTGGCCCCCGTGTCTGCGACTACTCTGCTGTTGACCTGGATCAGGTCATGCTGCTGATGGATCTGGACATCATGGATCGTGAGCCCGATGAGGATATCATCGTTGTTGCTTCCGTGAACGACGTCCGCTGATTCAACCCAAATAACACAAAAGACGGCTCCGCGCTCTGCGGAGCCGTTTTTGGAAAGTGAACGAACATGACAAAGGAACGGTTTCAGGAATTACTCAAACCCATTGCCGACGGCCTGTTTGGCAAGCAGCGCACCCGTTATGGCGAGATGCCCCACTACACGGTACGCCCGGTAGGCATGATCGTAGAAGATCTCTGCCGCATCCCCGAGGACGAGTGGGCCAAATATGCTTTCTCTCGCGAGCCGCTGAATGGTAAGTTCAATGATGAACAGCGCCTTGACCTTACCCGTCAGGCCATTGCCTGCGGGCGTGAGTACGCTGAGAAGCTGGCGAAGCAGTACGGTATGCGTGACCCTGAAAAGCTGGCCAAGCAGCTGGGCTTGAATGTGGATTATCCTGATATGCCGCAGAATGCGGAGCGTGTCCTGTTTGCGGAGTTCCGTGAGCCGAACAACATCCACATCTATATGGACGGCGTCCGCAAAGGCCGCGCTTTGTTAAGCGAGCCGGGTGTCTCCCATGCGCTGACCGGCCAGCTGGATATTGCCAAGCTGCTGCTGGGGCATGAGCTTTTCCACTTTGTGGAGGAGAAATATAAGAAGGAGATCTGGTCCCGCACCTACAAGATTGAGCTGTGGGCACCCAAGCCGCTGCATAACCGTTCCGGCGTGTCGGTGCTGGGCGAGATTGCGGCTATGTCCTTTGCCAAGACCCTGACAGGTATTCCCTACTCCCCCTACGTAATGGACGCTTTTTTGGTGTACGGCTACTCGCCCGAAGCCGCCAGCGGCCTGTATGAGGAAATGATGGAAAAAACCGGCCGCACGCCCCGCCTGCCGGAGGCTGTTGATACGGACGCAGCCCCCGAGGCTTTGCCGGAATAATGCTTACAGAAAGGTGCGGATTTGCCCCATGAACATTTTCTGGGATGCTGAAAAGTACAAAAAAGATTTTTCGTTCGTGCCGCAGTACGGCGAAGCCGTGATGGATCTGCTGGATGCCGCCCCCGAATCCCGCGTGGTAGACCTGGGCTGCGGCAACGGGGCACTGACAGAGCAGCTGGCTGCCTGCGGCTATGATGTAACCGGCGTGGATGCCTCGGCAGAGATGCTGGAGCTGGCTCGCGAGGGTCACCCGGAGCTGAAGTTCCTGCCCGGCAACGCGCTGGACTTTACGCTGGACGAGCCGGTGGACGCGGTGTTTTCCAATGCCGTGCTGCACTGGATCGATGCCGACAAGCAGCAGGCCATGCTGGACCACATTGCCAGCCAGATCAAATCTGGCGGCCTGCTGGTCTGCGAGTTTGGCGGCAAGGGCTGCGCCGAGACGGTGCATGCTGCACTGGAAAAGCGGTTTGCCGCCCACGGGCTGCATTATCTCCGCACCTTCTACTTCCCTACCGTAGGCGAGTACGCGCCGCTGCTGGAGAAGGCCGGTTTCCGTGTGGAGTTTGCCACGCTGTTTGACCGCCCCACCAAGCAAAACGGCCCGGACGGACTGGCCGATTGGATCCGTATGTTTGATACGGCTCCCTTTTCCGGGGTCGATCCCGCACTGGCGGCACAGATCATCGACGAGACCGTAGAGGATCTGCGCCCCGTGCTGCTGCACGACGGCGTGTGGTACGTAGACTACGTGCGCATCCGCTTTAAGGTGCGCAAGCTGTAATTTCCTGTAATATACAAAAATCCGCTGGGCTGCAACTGAACTGCACCCCATTTGTTAGACAGTATGGTATACTGTTTAGGAAATGGGGTGTTTTTGTATGCCAAAAGGATATCGGAAGTACAACGGAACGCAGAAGGTAGAAATCATTAAACGAATCCACAGAGAAAACCTGAGCTTTAAGGGAGCGTCCAGAGAATATGGCATTTCGGACCGTACACTCAGGGACTGGGAGCGCATTTATTGGGAGGAAGGAGAAGAAGCACTTCTAACAGAGCGCCGGGGTCGAGCTTGTGTAGCCAGTGGGACACAGAAAGGCCGGAAACCAAAACTGAACAAGCAAGTAGAAGAAGACCTTATTGCAGAGAATCAAAGGCTTCGGATGGAGATAGACTACTTAAAAAAATTGAATGCCTTGGTGCTGGAAGAGGAACGCCAAAACAGAAAGCACAAGTAGTTCAGGAACTGAGGCAGAAATACCCGCTGAAAGCACTGCTGCAACTTGCCGGACTTCCTCGCAGCACGTTCTACTACTATCTGCACCAGTCTCAGAATCCTGCCAAATACCAGATGGTAAAGGAACAGATTGTTATAATCTTCAACGAGAACAAAAACGATACGGATACCGCAGAATCACAAAAGAACTGCATAACAACGATATTCGTGTGAACCACAAGACGGTTCGGAAACTCATGAAGCAGCTTGGTTTAGTCTGTCAGGTTCGTTCAAAAAGGAAGTACAGTTCTTACAAAGGCGAAGTTGGAGAAGTAGCTCCAAACCTGCTGGAACGGCATTTCAAGACAAACCAGCCGAATCGGAAATGGGTCACAGATGTTACCGAGTTCAAAGTGAACGACCAGAAACTCTACCTGTCTCCAATTCTTGATTTGTTCAATGGCGAAGTTGTCAGCTACAATCTGAGCCGCCATCCGAACTTTAAGCAAATCACGGATATGCTGGAAGGTGCTTTTCAAAAGCTGCCGGACAAGGTTGACAATCTGATTCTGCATTCGGATCAGGGCTGGCAATACCAGATGAAGTCCTACCAGAATCTACTGAAAGCAAAAGGAATTACGCAAAGTATGTCTCGGAAAGCCACTTGTCTGGACAATGCAGTTGCCGAGAACTTCTTCGGACTGATCAAGACGGAACTGTTCTATCTGGAAAAATTTGATTCCAGTGACCAGCTTGAAAAGGCTATTGTCGATTACATCGACTATTACAACAATCGCCGAATCAAATTAAAACTAAACGGCCTGAGCCCTGTGCAATACAGGATTCAGACCGTTGGGGCCGCTTAATTTGTTTTTTGTCTAACTTTTGGGGTTCATATCAAACGCCCAGCGGATTTTTTATTGTGTATTGGAGTTATTTAACGAGGTACTCATCCAGCACGCCGTCCACATAAGCTTTCTGCTCATCGGTCAGGGGGCTGAAGGGACGGCGGGCCTCGCCGACGGGGTAACCCTGACGGGCCAGCTCGTACTTGATGGCGGGGATCAGGCCCACACGGCACATAGCCTCCATGCAGTTGTTGGCTTTGTGCTGCAGGGCGAGGGCTTCCTCCCGTTTGCCTGCGTCGAACAGGTCGAAGATCTTCTTGTAGTGGGGCAGCATCATGTTGAAGGTGCTGCCGATGGAACCGCTGCTGCCCAGGGCCTGGCCAGCAACCATCGTTTCATCGTAACCGTCAAAGGCGATGAGGTCTGGGTTCAGGTTGAGGATGCGCTCCATCTGGAACAGGTTGTAGTTGGTCTGCTTGACGCCCAGGATAGCACCGCTCTTGAACAGCTGGATGTAATCCGGGTTGGCAACGTCAAATTCGCGGTGGGTATTGCCGGGGAAGTTGTAGATCAGCACCGGGCTTCCGGAAGCTTCAGCAATGTCGTAGTAGTAGCGGCAGACCTCTTTGGGAGAGAAGCCGTAGTAGAACGGGGCGGTGGCGGCAACCACATCGTAGCCCATGCCCATAGCGGCCTTGGCGTAGCGGACGGCCTCGGCGGTGCCGATGGCGCCCACGTGGGCGATCAGATTAGTTTTACCGGCGTAGGCTGCGGCAGCTTCAAACACCTGCACGCGCTCGGCTTCGGTCAGCATAAAGCACTCGCCGCTGCTGCCGCCCACAAAGAAGCCTGCAGCGCCCTCGTTGATGTTGCGCTGCATCAGTTTTTGCAGCGCGGCAGCGTCCACATTGCCCGCCTGGTCATACGCAGTAATGCTGGCTACGTAGATACCGGCCAGTTCCTGTTTGGTTTTCATATTGACTCCTCCTGCACTTGGTTGCAATTAAACAAACCATTCTTAATTGTATGATAGCACAGGACTACGGCACATACAATTGACTTTTACGCCAAAAAAGAAGGGGGACTTTTCAGCGATTCGACAGGATTCACACAGGCAGCTCGGTCCAGCAGGTCAGATGGTGCATGGCTCGCACAATGTTGCACTGCTCCAGCAGGGTGCCTGCACCATCGCACATGGTGGGGTACCACATGGGATGGCTGAGCTTGCCGTCTGTACCAACAAGGGCGGTCCAGCCGGCTGCATACTGGAAATGCAGGTGGCTCAGCAAGCCGCCATGGGCACGGGCGGTGCGCTCCGGCATCGGCGGCATGGCCAGCAGGCAGCGGAACTGCGGGTGCTGCAGGGCACCGGCGGTCTCAAACTTGGCACAGACTTTTTCCTCCAGCCCTTTTTCCAGTGCGCCGGTAAAGTGGTAAACGGCGCTGTCCAGCGGCTGACCGGCAGCATCCAGCCAGGTGATGCGCAGGTCCTGGGCGTTGGCAGCTTCGATCTGCCAGCCACCCAGTACGGGGCCTGCCAGTGCCGTGCCGCACGCCCGCTGCCAGAACGTTTTTACGCCCGCCTGAAACATCGGCAGGGCTTTGGCGGCTTCTTCGGCCTGCGTCCAACATGCCTGCATGGCGGGGGCGGTGCTGACCAGATAGTTCTCAAAATTCTGCCAGCTGCCCAGCCAATCTTTTTGTTGGTAGTTCATCGTCCTCTTTCCTCCTTGTCGTTCCACTGGATCACGCGATCGCACCAATCGGCGGCCAGTTCTTCATCGTGGGTGATGACCAGCACGATTTTGCCTGCCTGTTTTAACTGCTGCAACAGCTGGCCGACCTGCTGCATGTGGGCATGGTCCAGGCCGCTGGTGGGCTCGTCCAGCACGATCAGATCCTTGCCGGAGAGCATGGCCGCGGCCACCACAACGCGCTGCTTCTGCCCGCCGCTCAGGCTCATGGGGTGGCGGTCGGCCAACGTGGTCAGGCCCAGGGCGGCCAATATCTCGTCACAGCGTTCCGGTTGGGCAGCGCCCAGCAGCACTTCCTCCCGCACGCTGTCGCTGAACAGCTGATAGTTGACATCCTGCATAACCAAAAAGCTGCGGCGGGTGCAGCTGCGGGGCTTGGCCGGTGCGCTGTCCCAGAGGATCTGCCCGCCCAGAGGTTTGAGCAGCCCGCAAAGGGTGCGTGCCAGCGTACTTTTGCCAATGCCGTTGTGGCCCATCAGGCCCACGATCTCACCATAGGCCAGCGAGAAGTCAGGCAGTGTGCGGATGGGGCTGCGCTTGCTGTAGCCCAAGGTCAACCCTTTGCTTTGAATGGCCGCCTGCGCCGGGGCTGGCCCATTGGAGGCCGCCGACTTTTCCCTCAAGCGGGCGCGGCAGGTTGCCAGTTCCCGGGCACGCAGACCGCGGGTGGTAAGGGCCTTCGCCGTGAGGGCGGCAAACGCAGCAGCCGTCCACTGGGCAGCCAAGCGGCCCTCCTCAAAGAAGAAATAGCGGTCCGCCAGGTCGGTGATCCAGGCCAGGCGGTGCTCTGCCAGTACGATGGTGACGCCCGCCTCTTTCATTGCGGCGATCATATCGTGCAGCTGTACGATGGCTCCGGCGTCCAGGTTGCTGGTGGGTTCGTCCAGCACCAACAGGCGCGGACCCAGCATGCTGGCGGCGGCAAAGGCGATGCGCTGCTTCTCGCCGCCAGACAGGCAGAAGATACTGCGATCCATCAGCCCAGTCAGGCCGAACCGCCGGGCGCAATCCTGCACGCGGCTGCGGATCTCGACCGAGGGCATCCCCACATTCTCGCAGGGGAAGGCCAACTCGGCGGTGGTGTCCACATTAAAATATTGGGTCTTGGGGTTTTGGAACACGCTGCCCACCAGCGGCACGTATTCCTCGATGGCGGCGGTGCCTGCCAGCAGGTCGCCTACGCGGCAGCTGCCCAGCATCCGGCCGGGAAAAAACGCTGGAGCCAAGCCATTGAGCAGACGGGTGAAGGTGGTTTTTCCGCAGCCACTTTTGCCGCACAGCAGCACGCACTCCCCTGCCCCGATGGACAGGGTCACGTCCTGCAGAGCTGGGGTCTCGCTTCCCTGGTAGGTAAAGCCGACGGCACTGGTCTCAATCAGCGGGGCGTTGGTATTATTTTCTGCCATCACAGCACACCTCCCCAGAAGAGCAGCATCGGCAGCGTGCAGAGCAGCGAGTAGAGAATGTCCGCCGCCTTGGGACACAGTTCGATCATGCTGGTGTGCCGCCCCGGCAGGCCGATTCCCTTCGTCAGCGCCGCGACCGATAGGTCCTGCGCCACGTTGTTACCGTTCATCAGCAGCGGCATCAGGATGTACTCCAGCGATTGTGCCGGGTGGAGCAGCAGCGCCGCTTTGCCCTCAGCGATGCCGCGCAGCGCCATGGCCGCACGGATCTGGCGGTAGTCCTCGCCCACCGTGGGGAAAAAGCGGATGACCACCGCGCAGGGAATGATGACGCTTTCCGGCACATGCATGCTGCGCAGCGCGCAGACCAGTTCCCCCGCCGTGGTAGTGGAAAACGCATACGCACCGGTGATGATGCAGGGCAGCATCATGCGGATGCCTACCGAGAAGAGGGCCACCACATTGAGAAACGGGCTGTTCTCGGCCCGGGGCACGGCCCATAGGTCCAGCGCCAGCAGCACACCGTAGATGGCTGTCAGCCGCAGCCCAGCCGCATAGCACCCGGAGAGGAAAAACAACAGCAGAAACAGCGCCGCCATGATAGCCTCCGCCGCCAGGCTGACGTGGAAAAAGAGCATCAGGTTCGCCAGCAGCAGCAAATACAGCTTGGCACGCGGGTCCATACGGAACCGCATCAGACGATACCTGCTTTGGCGAAGTGTTTTTTGATCATCTTTTGACCAAACATCCCGCCAATGACCGCGCACACCAGAATAGACACAAGGCAGACAATGAAAGTTCCCGTGTTGATGGGCGCAAACAGGGCGTCGATATAGGCGGCGTCCTTGCCGCGGGCCTGCAGGGCGACCACGTAGGCATCCTTCATGAACCACAGCGGCAGGATGGGACCGGTAAGACCGTAGGAGAACAGGATGTAGCTGACGAACAGCAGCTTGCGGTCATAATACTTGCCCAGCGAGGCCACCCAATCGGCCAGGACGCCGAACAGGATGTTGGCAGCAAAGGACAACACAAAGTGGCCGGAGACGAAGAAAAACAGCCCCATGACCAGACCCATGATGGTGATGCCGCCGAACTTTTGCAGTTTGGCCGCCAGCAGCATGTAGACGCTGCCAGAGATCAGCGCCGCGATGGCAGGCAAAAAGATGTTGGACACACCAGGCAGCAGCAACGCGCTGGCAAAGGTGGCGATGGTGACCAGCACAAAGTAGATAGCCGTAAACACGCCGATGGAGATCAGATCCGGGATGGTAAGTTTGTTGTTGGATTGCATAAGTACCCTCTCTATAAAAAGTTAGAAATAGCTAACCTTTGGCACATAAAAATTCCCCGCACGCAAGGTGTAGGGAATCTGGTTAGCTGTGAAGCATGGTTAGTGTAACATAACTATGCATTTTTGTCAAGTAGCGGCAGGTTGTGCCGGGCTGGAAGTTTCTGCCTGCTGACGGGTCCAGTACAGTATCTTCTCCGCCATGCGGTCCGGGTCCACAGGCTTGGCCAGGTAGTCGTTCATACCAGCGTCTTTGCACTCCTGCTCAGCCTCCCTGGTATCCTGGGCCGTCATGGCTAGGATGGGCACCCCAGCTGCCGGGTACGGCAGGGCGCGGATCTCCCGCGTAGCTGCCAGGCCGTCCAGCACCGGCATCATCACATCCATCAGCACAACGTCAAAGCGCCGGGGTTCGGCTTTGACTTTTTCTACAGCTTCCCGGCCGTTCCAGGCCTTGGCCACGGCCGCATCGCGCTCGGTCAGATAGAATTCAGCGATCTCCATATTGATCTCATTGTCCTCGACCAGAAGCACCTGCACACCGGCCAGCTTGCAGGATTTGTCCGTGCTGATAAGCGCCTGCGTTTCTTCATCCTGTGTGTCCACCGCAAAGGGCAGGCGGAACGCAAAGGTCGTGCCCTGCCCCAGGGTGCTGCTTACCTGGATGGAACCGCCCAGTTTGTTCAGCAGCTCCTTGACGATAGACATCCCAAGGCCGGTTCCCTTGTACTGGGTGCGGGCATCGGATTTTTCCTGCGTAAAGGGGCGGAACAATTCGTTCTTTACAAACGCCTCGCTCATGCCCACGCCGGTATCGGTGATGGTAAACTCGTACCAGACGGTGCCATTCTCATAGGAAAGTTCTTTGGTATAGGTGTCTATGCGGCCGTCGGGGCGGTTGTACTTGATGGCATTGCTGAGCAGGTTCACCATGATCTGCCGCAGCTGCACGGGGCAGCCGATCAGATGGGTGTGACTGCACTCCGGTTTATGGCGGGTGTGGGTGATGCCGGTCTCGATCAGCTGGGCGTCCACAAGGTCCGCAGCCTCTTTCAGCAGCGCGGTCAGCTCAAAGGGCACCTTTTCCAGCGTAGTCTCCTTGGATTTCAGCTTGCTCATGTCCAGCACATCGTTGACCAGCGCTTGCAAGTGGCTGGCGGAAAGCTGGATCTTTTGCAGGCAATCGTCCACACGGGCTTCATCGTCCCGGTGGCTGCGGATGATGTCCAGCATGCCCATAATGCCGTTGATGGGCGTGCGCACATCATGGCTCATGCGGTTCAGGAATTCGGTCTTGGCCTTGCTCTCGAAGTCAGCCGCCTGATAGGCGGCCTCCAGGCGGCGGTTCTCCTGCTCATCCTTTTCGTGGAAGGCCGAGGTGTCTTTCAGCAGTATGATGCCGTAGATGATCGTCCGCTCGTGGCCCAGTTGGCGGTCGTAGACGGTGTCCTCGGACATCAGCATCGTTTTCTGCAGCCAAATATGCCCGCCGTCAGCGGTAGTCTCCTGGTATTCGACGGTCACCTGCCGTTCGCCTTTGCGGTAGCGTTCCAGCATCTTGGCTGAAGAGTCCATAATGCGGAAGTTCTCCCGTGTGTCCGGGCTGACCAAATCGCTGCGGATGCGGCAGTATTCGTCGTAGGAGCATGGCACCTCCACCTTGGCGTTGATGCGCTCCCGCGCGCCATCACGGCAGAAGATGTTCTCCACGCTGTCGTGGGTCAGGTCCACGGTGTAGACGGCCTCGGCCATCTGCATCAGGGCGTCCACGTAGTCGCCGCTTTCCAGGATGGATTGCTTGACCTGCTCGTAGTATTGGGTCAGGGGCTTGCGCTCGTTGACGATTTTTTCGTCGCTGTCACGGAAATATTCTACCCCCAGGACAAAGTGATGCAGCTTGCCGTCGACCGCATCGCCATACAGCGCGGTCAGACGGCCGCGGTGGATGGTATCTTCGTCTTTGCGCTGGAACTCCAGTACCAGCGGCGCGTCCGGTTTTAACACCTGCTGCAAGTTGGCCAGCTGCAGCGCGTCGCGCATGGCATGCCGCTGGCCTGCCTCGCACAGCTGCCAGGCGATCTGCTCGGCAGCGCCGGTGTAGTTGCCATCCGCCGCCAGAAAAGCCTCTGCCCCGGCGCGCAGGGCACGGTAGCGGTCCTGCTGGGCGTCGCAATACAGGCACAACGAGAAGTGGTAGCCCTGCTTTTTGACAAAGTTGAGCATGGCCAGATTGGTGCGGTGCTGTACATCGGCCTCCTCCATCTTGGCGCGGTTTTTGTCGATGTACATGTTTTTGTCGGCCTCGCGGAACAGTTCCCGCATAGTGGGCACTTCCAGGTCGGTGGAAAGACCGTAGCCGACCGCGTAGCTCAGCGGCATTTCGGGGTGGTGGGCTGAGTAGTCCAGAATATGATGACGAATTTGCTGCAGGCAATGGCGCACGGCGGCATGGTCCATCCCGCGCAGAATCATCAGGAATTCATCGCCGCCATCGCGGCCCACAAACTGGTCCTCAGGCGCAGCGGTGCGCAATTCCTGGGCAAAATTGCGGATATACTCGTCACCCTTTTCGTGGCCCATTGTATTGTTGATAGTGCGCAGGTTATTTAAGTCAAACACGCAGACGGCGACCGGCTCCTCTGCCGGGATCGGGTCCTTCCGGTTCAGCAGTTCCTCGCACTTGTTTTTGTTGGGCAGGCCGGTAGCTTCATCTTTGTAAACCTTGGTTTGCAGCACACGGTTCTGGGCCGCAAACTGCAGCGCGTGGAAAAGCTCCAGGGCAATCAGCGCCACCAGGGCAACGATGTCCGCTACGGCTACATTTTCTAGGTAACTCAAAATTGTGGCACGGCGCTGGGAGTAGGCTGCCGCCAGGCCAGTTGCCTCGTCGCAGATGGCAAAGAAGTCCTCACTCTGCTGGATAATATCGGTTTGGTGGTAGCCGACCGTGCGCACGAGCTGGATCTCTTTTTTCAGCGTTTCAAACTCGTCGGAAAGCTCGGCCATTTTGTTTTGGAAGTTAACGTCGTTCAGCCGCACCAACTGCAGCTCATTACTGCCAAAGCGCAGACCTGCGATGAACGAGGTCACGTCATCGATCATGCCGTCCTGCGGCAGACCGGCGTTTTCCAGCTTGACGATGCGCTGTGTCTCGCCGCGGACCAGGCCCGCATAGTTGACCACCCGTGCCGTGCCCTGGATCTGCCCCACCACCAGCATGATCGCCACGATCACGCCGATCAAAACGGTGGTCAGCACCATCATCAGCACCCGCGGAATATAGGCATTTTTCTTACCTGCCTTTTTCAAAACGTCACCTCTGATCCACAAAAACAGTTTATTTTATTGTAACGAATTTTGTCGAAATAAGCAAGTCTTACACTTTCAATAATGATATTGTATTTATAGTGAAATCCTTATGAATCCTTCTCGCGCCCAAATGGGTGTCGGTTGTTGGATTAAGTACGGCGGCAAATGCGTCTGGTGCGTGACTTTCTCCTACTCCATACAATCCCATAACGCACAATCTCCCCTTGCCCATCATCCGGGCAGGGGGAGATTTCTTTTTTCAATTGGAGCTTCTCTCTCGACAGAATTACGCGAATTTGGTAAAAGTGTGGTATGCGCAATGCAGACAAAAAAAGCACCAAAACCAAACGAATAATCGTCAGATTTTGGTGCTTTCAGCAAGTGACCCGTGCGGGAATCGAACCCACGTTAACGGCGTGAGAGGCCGCTGTCTTAACCGCTTGACCAACGGGCCATATTAAAAGAGAAGTCGGCATCTACCTATTTTCACAGGCCGTCTCCAGCCAACTATCTTCGGCACGAGTGAGCTTAACTTCTGTGTTCGGAATGGGAACAGGTGGAACCTCACCGTCATCGACACCGACCGTCTCTCTTTTTTCTGAGGATGTACCCTCAAAACTGAATATCGAACTGCTCTAGCAAATAGAGTATCTCATAAAGATGGGGTCAAGCCCTCGACCTATTAGTACACACTAGCTGAATGAATCACTTCACTTACACTCTGTGCCTATCAACCTTGTAGTCTTCAAGGGGTCTTACCTGATTGACTCAGTGGGATATCTTATCTTTGGGCCGGCTTCACGCTTAGATGCTTTCAGCGTTTATCCGATCCGCACATAGCTGCCCGGCTGTGCCATTGGCATGACAACTGGTGCACCAGAGGTTCGTCCATCCCGGTCCTCTCGTACTAGGGACAGCGCCTCTCAAATATCCTGCGCCCACGACAGATAGGGACCGAACTGTCTCACGACGTTCTGAACCCAGCTCGCGTACCGCTTTAATTGGCGAACAGCCAAACCCTTGGGACCGAATTCAGCCCCAGGATGCGATGAGCCGACATCGAGGTGCCAAACCTCCCCGTCGATGTGGACTCTTGGGGGAGATCAGCCTGTTATCCCCAGGGTAACTTTTATCCGTTGAGCGATGGCATTTCCACTCACATACCACCGGATCACTAACTCCGACTTTCGTCTCTGCTCGACCCGTCAGTCTCGCAGTCAGGCTCGCTTTTGCGTTTGCACTCTCTGGCTTGGTTTCCGTCCAAGCTGAGCGAACCTTTGAACGCCTCCGCTACTTTTTAGGAGGCGACCGCCCCAGTCAAACTGCCCACCTGACAATGTCCCCCGCCTCGATTCAGAGGCGCAGGTTAGAATTCCAATGTCGCAAGGATGGTATCCCAACGTCCGCTCCAGAATCGCCAAAGCGACTCTTTCCCAGTGTCCCATCTATCCTGTGCATGCAACACCGAAACCCAATATCAGGCTACAGTAAAGCTCCATGGGGTCTTTCCGTCTTGTCGCGGGTAACCGGCATCTTCACCGGTACTACAATTTCGCCGGGCGGGCTGTTGAGACAGTGCCCAGATCATTACGCCTTTCATGCGGGTCAGAACTTACCTGACAAGGAATTTCGCTACCTTAGGACCGTTATAGTTACGGCCGCCGTTCACTGGGGCTTCAATTCAATGCTTGCACATCTCCTTTTAACCTTCCAGCACCGGGCAGGCGTCAGCTCGTATACGTCATCTTTCGATTTAGCACAAACCTGTGTTTTTGGTAAACAGTTGCCTGGGCCTATTCTCTGCGGCTCACTCTCGTGAGCACCCCTTATTCCGAAGTTACGGGGTCAACTTGCCGAGTTCCTTAACAACCCTTCTCCCGTTGGCCTTAGAATCTTCTTCCTACCTACCTGTGTCGGTTTGCGGTACGGGCACCTTAAACATACACACAGCTTTTCTCGCCTCTCTTCCAGCCGGACTTCGGTACTATATTTCCCTCGCTCTCTCCCAGAACCAACACCTGGCTCCGACCTTCTGAAAGTGTCCCTGTGCTTAAGTCTTTCGGTGGGGACGGAATCTCTACCGTCTGTGCATCGGCTACGCCTTTCGGCCTCACCTTAGCTCCCGCCTAACTTGGAGCGGACGAACCTTCCTCCAAAAACCTGAGGTTTCCGGCCATGTGGATTCTCACCACATTCGCGCTACTCATTCCGGCATTCTCACTTCTGTAACCTCCACAGCCGCTTACGCTACCGTTTCTCCGCTTACACAACGCTCCCCTACCCCGCACTTACGTGCAGCCTAAGCTTCGGTTTGTATCTTAGCCCCGTTAAATTTTCCGCGCAGAGACGCTCGACCAGTGAGCTATTACGCACTCTTTAAATGAGTGGCTGCTTCTGAGCCAACATCCTGGTTGTCTGCGTATTTCCACATCGTTTTCCACTTAGATACAATTTGGGACCTTAGCTGTAGATCTGGGCTGTTTCCTTTTGACAATGAGATTTATCTCACACTGTCTGACTCCCATACATCAATACTCCGGCATTCTTAGTTTGATAGGCTTCGCTACCCTCTCGGGCGCTAGGCCATTCAGTGCTTTACCTCCGGGTATCTAATATGAGGCTAGCCCTAAAGCTATTTCGGGGAGAACCAGCTATCTCCGAGTTCGATTGGAATTTCTCCGCTACCCACAATTCATCCGCCGCCTTTTCAACGGAGGTCGGTTCGGCCCTCCATGAAATTTTACTTTCACTTCAGCCTGATCATGGGTAGGTCACCCGGTTTCGGGCCCATTGCATGCTACTGAACGCCCTTTTCAGACTCGCTCTCGCTACGCCTCCACGCCTTAAGCGCTTAAGCTCGCAACATACAATCGCTCGCCGGACCGTTCTACAAAAAGTACCATATCACACGTTGATGTGCTCTATGTGCTTGTAGGCACAAGGTTTCAGGTTCTCTTTCACTCCCCTCCCGGGGTCCTTTTCACCTTTCCTTCACAGTACTATACGCTATCGGTCACTGGGTAGTATTTAGGGTTGGAGGGTGGTCCCCCCATCTTCCGACCAGGTTTCACGTGTCTGGCCGTACTCTGGAACTCGCGCAGCTCTCGTTACTTTCGCTTACGTGTCTCTCACACTCTTTGGATGGCCTTCCCATGCCATTCAGCTAGCAACTTAAGTCCTTATAGCGGTCCATACCCCGGAAGGATTTCTCCTTCCGGTTTGCCCTCTTCCGCGTTCGCTCGCCACTACTAACGGAATCTCGTTTGATGTCTCTTCCTCGCCCTACTTAGATGTTTCAGTTCAGGCGGTTCCCCCCACACACCTATGGATTCAGTGTGCAGTACCGAAGTATGAGCTTCGGTGAGTTTCCTCATTCAGAAATCCCTGGATCAATGGATATTTGCTCCTCCCCAAGGCTTATCGCAGCTTATCACGTCTTTCGTCGGCTCCCAGTGCCAAGGCATTCTCCTTGCGCCCTTTGTAGCTTGACCGTTGTTTCGCTTTCGCAAAACATATCTTTATTTCAGATTCTCCATTTGCCAACGAGATTTTACCATTTTACTGTCGCTTATTGCTAAGCTTCAGTTCCGCTTGGTGAAATTATAGATTTTTATTAAAATCAGGAATTTTACATAGCTAATAAAATCTCATTTCGCAGTTCTATATTCAGTTTTCAAGGTACATCACATAAGGTTTTGGGTAACCCAGCGCACTGGATTACCAGTGGTGGGCTGAAATGGACTCGAACCATCGACCTCTCGGTTATCAGCCGAGTGCTCTAACCAGCTGAGCTATCAGCCCAAATGGTGGAGATAAAGGGATTCGAACCCTTGACCCCCTGCTTGCAAAGCAGGTGCTCTCCCAACTGAGCTATACCCCCGCGCTTTCACGTTTCGGGTTTCGCTGTGTCCCTTATGCTTTGAGGCTCCGTTTGCACGGCCCTCAAAATTGAACAATACTGAAACTTGCTTTCCTGTCCGTTCAACCAAAGACCAGCTTTAGCTGAACGTCTGACTCCCTAGAAAGGAGGTGATCCAGCCGCACCTTCCGATACGGCTACCTTGTTACGACTTCACCCCAATCACCAGTTTTACCTTCGGCGGCGTCCTCCTTACGGTTAGACTACCGACTTCGGGTCCCCCGGCTCTCATGGTGTGACGGGCGGTGTGTACAAGGCCGGGAACGTATTCACCGCGGCATGCTGATCCGCGATTACTAGCAATTCCGACTTCATGCAGGCGAGTTGCAGCCTGCAATCTGAACTGAGACGTTGTTTCTGAGTTTTGCTCCACCTCGCGGTCTTGCTTCTCTTTGTTAAACGCCATTGTAGTACGTGTGTAGCCCAGGTCATAAAGGGCATGATGATTTGACGTCATCCCCACCTTCCTCCGTTTTGTCAACGGCAGTCTCGCCAGAGTCCTCTTACGTAGTAACTGGCAATAAGGGTTGCGCTCGTTGCGGGACTTAACCCAACATCTCACGACACGAGCTGACGACAACCATGCACCACCTGTCTCGATGTCCCGAAGGACTTCATGCATCTCTGCACTATGCATCGGATGTCAAGACCTGGTAAGGTTCTTCGCGTTGCTTCGAATTAAACCACATACTCCACTGCTTGTGCGGGCCCCCGTCAATTCCTTTGAGTTTCAACCTTGCGGTCGTACTCCCCAGGTGGATTACTTATTGTGTTAACTGCGGCACTGAAGGGGTCAATCCTCCAACACCTAGTAATCATCGTTTACGGCATGGACTACCAGGGTATCTAATCCTGTTTGCTACCCATGCTTTCGAGCCTCAGCGTCAGTTGGTGCCCAGTAGGTCGCCTTCGCCACTGGTGTTCCTCCCGATATCTACGCATTCCACCGCTACACCGGGAATTCCACCTACCTCTGCACTACTCAAGGCCAGCAGTTTTGAAAGCAATTCACGGGTTGAGCCCATGGATTTCACTTCCAACTTGCCGGTCCGCCTGCGCTCCCTTTACACCCAGTAATTCCGGACAACGCTTGCACCCTACGTTTTACCGCGGCTGCTGGCACGTAGTTAGCCGGTGCTTTCTTGTTAGGTACCGTCATTATCGTCCCTAACGACAGGAGTTTACAATCCGAAAACCTTCTTCCTCCACGCGGCGTCGCTGCATCAGGGTTTCCCCCATTCTGCAATATCCCCCACTGCTGCCTCCCGTAGGAGTCTGGGCCGTGTCTCAGTCCCAATGTGGCCGTTCAACCTCTCAGTCCGGCTACCAATCGTCGCCTTGGTGGGCCGTTACCTCACCAACTAGCTAATTGGACGCGAGTCCATCCTGAAGCGAATAAATCCTTTTCCCGCAGTGCCATGCGGCACCGTGGGCTTATGCGGTATTAGCAGTCGTTTCCAACTGTTGTCCCCCACTCCAGGGCAGGTTACTCACGCGTTACTCACCCGTTCGCCACTAAATCAAGGAAAGCAAGCTCCTCTTGATTCCGTTCGACTTGCATGTGTTAGGCGCGCCGCCAGCGTTCGTCCTGAGCCAGGATCAAACTCTTTATAAATGGTATTTAATCGCCATTTAAAAGCGTTAAATCTCTGTAATCACTCAGACACAATCGCTTGCGTCCTGTATGAATTACTTGTAAATTTGGAATTGTTTATCGTGGGTTTCCAAACCCACGTTCAAGGTTCCACAAGTTTCAGTTTTGTTCAATTTTCAAGGTCCTGCTGCGCTCTCCTTACGGGGTGTCCCGCCGGACAGCTTGATTATGATACCACAGCAGATACGGTTTGTCAACAGGTTTTTAAAACTTTTTTCAAGTTTTTTCGCATTTTGTTCAGTAATAACCTTATAACAACGTTTCTTCTGCGATGGAAGTATCTTATCATATTGAAAAGAGTGTGTCAAGGGATTGTAATACTTTTGGGAAGATGCACAAGGCGGAAGGTGTCGAGACGTGCAGGTTGACGAGAGAGTTTAAAAACAGGCGTATAGATAGCGGGCCGATGCAAGCATCGGCCCTTACAGAACAGCGAGTTATATTTCAAGCAGCTGCACCCTCATCCATGCCAGTATCTTACGTTCACGGCGAGAGATTTGGACTTGGGTGCTGCCAAGGATCCTGGCGGTCTCGGTTTGAGTGCGGTTGCCGAAGAAGCGCAGGCGAATCAGTTCCCTATCCTTGGGTTCCAGCTTGTCCATCACCTCGCGCAGGCCGATACGGTCCGCCAGCGTTTCTTCCGGCGAGTCCACGGGCACATCCCATTCACGGTTGCCGTCCTCATCATTACCGGGCGTAAGAGACAGTGCAGGCAGCGAGGCGCGTATGGCCAGAGCGATCTGTTCCGGGGTAGTCTGTAGGATTTCAGCCAGCTGGGCTACGCCGGGTTCCTGGCCGGTATGTTTTAGGCAGCGTTCCCGCTCAGCGTTGACCTTCAGGCCCAGTTCTTTTAAGGATCGGCTGACCTTAACGGTTCCGCCATCCCGGAACAGCTTTTTGATCTCGCCCAAAATCACGGGTACCGCATAGGTGGAGAAGCACACCCCGCGGGTGGTATCAAACCCGTCAACCGCTTTCACCAATCCCAGGCAGCCTGCGGCGTACAGTTCCTCGTACTCGATCCCCCGGCTTTTGAATCGCCCGGCGCAGGCATGGACAAGGCCTAAGTTCTTCTCAATAAATTTCTCACGTGGCATGGTTTGGATGGTCTGGGCTGGCATAGGCAGAATCCTCCTTACAAATATGTAAAGGTCATCTGCGGGTGTCCAGCCGTTTGGTAAGTGTCACGCGGGTGCCACGCCCAGGCCGCGAGGAGACATGTACCTTATCCATAAAGCTCTGCATTACGGCAAAACCTAATCCGGCGCGTTCCTCGGGGTCGCCGGTGGTGTACATAGGCTGCATGGCTTTTTCTACATCGGCGATGCCAACGCCGCGGTCGGTGACGGTGATGCGCACCACGCCGCCCTCATAGAGGGCCGCCGTCAAGGTAACAGGGCCGATACCCTCCGGATAGGCGTGCACGATACAGTTGGTGACAGCCTCGGACACAGCAGTTTTGAGGTCAGCCAGTTGCGGAACGGTGGGGTCAAGCTGAACAAGGAACGCTGCCAGCGCCGCACGGGCAAAGCCCTCATTGACAGAACGGCTGGCAAAGGTGATCTTTACCTGATTGAGCATCTTCATGGCAGTTCTCCTTTACGCGTAGGTTATGCGGGCCAGGTCCAGCATGCGGCGCACGGCGGGTGGCGGGTTTTGCACGGTCAGGCGGCCGCCCAGGGCCGAGATGTGCCGCCCACGGCCGAGGATAAGCCCGACACCGGAGGAATCCATAAAGGTGACGCCCGAAAAATCCAGCGTCAGCAACTCCGGCAGACGGTCGTCCACCTGGGCGTCGATTTCCCGCCGGATGGATTGGGCGGCGTGGTGGTCGATCTCGCCGCTTAAATACGCCGCCAGCGTGCCGCTGCCCGGCACAAAACAAACCTTTGCCATAGTGCTTGCCCCTTTTACTTTTAAATAGAAAAAGCCTGTACCATTACGATACAGGCTTCGTAGTGCATATTTTGTTAAAACAGGGCGGTGGCGCGTTAATTTTCTGCCTCTTTGAGCATCAGCGGCCTGGCTTCGGCGGCCAGGTAGAGCGAGCCGCAGACGACCACACCGGCAAGGTTGTTTTCCTCGCAGTAGTCGAGGGCCTTGTGCAGGGCTTCAGGCACGCTGGCGGCGGCTTCGGCATCCAGGTGGAAGCGGGCTTCCTTTTGCAGGGCCTCGGCAGAGAGGGCGCGGGGGCAGGCGGGCGTGACGGTGAACACTTTGGCAAAGCAGGGTGCCAGGTCGGACAGCATGGCTTTGTAGTCCTTATCGGCCAGCATGCCCATGACGCCCACGAGGTTTTCCTCATACTCGGCTTTGGTCAGCGTTTCGGCCAGGACCCTGGCACCGTCCGGGTTATGGCAGCCGTCCAGCAGCAACAGCGGATGGCGGCGCATGACCTCGATACGGGCAGGCATATGGGCGCTGCTCAAGCCCTGCTCAATGGCATCGTCGGAGATGTCGTAGCCGAACTCCCGCCAGAGGGCGAGGGCGATCTCCACAGCCATAGCGGCGTGGTTGGCCTGATGGGCGCCGGGGAACTGCAGGCTGGCCTTGTAACCGCCGTAGTCGATGCGGTTTTCCAGGCGCTTGCCACGCAGCAGGCGGATGTCGTCCATTTCGGGCGTGATGATGACGGTGTTCGTCTCGGCCGCGGCACCCAGGATGGGGCCCATGGCCTCGGCGGGCTGCTCGGGGTAATTGACAACGGCGCAGCCTTCTTTGATGATACCGGCTTTTTCGGCGGCGATCTTGTCCAGCGTATCACCGAGGATCTCGGTGTGGTCGAGGCCGATTTTTGTGATGGCGGCCACCAGCTTGTTGGGCACGATGTTGGTCGCATCGCAGCGGCCGCCCAGGCCGGTCTCCAGCACGACAAGATCGCACTTTTCGCGGGCGAACCAGAGCAGCGCCAGCGCAGTGACAGCCTCAAACTGGACAGGAATCTCGCCGCTCTCCAGTTCGATGGCATCGATGGCGTCCAGCACCTTCTGGGCCAGGCTGGCCAGGGTGCGAGGCGGAATCATCTCGCCGTCGATCTGGAACCGCTCACGGAAATCCACCACGTAGGGGCTGATGGTCAGGCCGGTCTTGTAGCCGGCAGCGGTCAGGATGGACGAGGTCATGGCGGCCAGGCTGCCTTTGCCGTTGGTGCCCGCAATGTGGATGCACTGGAGGTCTTTTTCCGGGTTGCCCAGGTGATCCATCAGGTTTTGCATGCGGGCCAGGCCGGGTACCCCTTGCCCCAGGCGCGGCAGAGCGTGCAGTGCTTCGATTGCCTGTTGGGTGGTCATGCTTCGTCTTCCTCCTCGTTGTTGTCCTCGCCCTGGGCCGCACGGTGGGCGGCACGGCGGGCCAGACGTTCGTGTTCGCGCTGACGCAGAGCTTCCTGCTCGGCGCGCAGTGCTTTGTTTTCACGTTTCACCTGATAAAACGCCGTAGTAGCGCGTAAAATCAAGAGAATAATCAGGGCCACAAACAGCCCTGCGATGGCACCGGCCATATCGATCCACACGTCGGTGACAGACGAGGTGCGGTTGGGGATGGAGATTTGGATGGTCTCATCCATGAGGGCGGTGCTCATGCCAGCCAGCAGGGGCCAGCTGATATGCCGAACAAAATGCCGGGTGTAGACCCGCAGGCAGAGCATCAGCAGGAAACCTTCGAGCATGAACTCGGAGAAATGCGCCAGCTTGCGGATGATATGCTCGGACAAGGGGCCGAGGCCGAACTTGCCCAGGAAGCCGTTGACCAGCGTGGTAACGGCCTGGCTGCGGGCAGACGAGACTTCGCCTGTCTGCATGGAATTGCGGAAGATAAAGAGGATACAGGCCAGCAGCGCCGCCGTAAAGATAACGCGGAACGCGATGAGCCAGTGGGATGTTTTTTGTTGTTGCATAGTGCTCCTTTTATGTGAGGACTCCTCTTTTGAAACATTATTATAACACCTAAGGGGTGGGAGGGCAAGTGTACGAGCAAAGAAAAAGGCTCCCCTTTGAGGGGAGCGCAAGCTATTTTACCCTAACACCATCGTCAGCAGCAGCGCATACAGCGGCAGGGTCAGAATACTGGAGAGGGTGGAAAATACCACTGCACCGGCGGCAAGTTCTTCATCGTGGTGGAACTGGATGGCAAACATCGTGGTGATGGCGGCGCAGGGGCAGGCTTCCAGCAGCAGCACGATGGTAGGCACGGTGCCGTGCAGGCCCAGCAGGGCGAAGATCAGCAGCTCCACCGCCGGGACACCCAGCATACGCACGCCCCAGGTTAGGAAGAGGTTCTTATTTTTCAGCAGCTTTTTCAGGTCGCTGGAGGCGATGGTCGCGCCGGTGATGATCATGGACAACGGGGTGTTCATATCACCGATGGCACCGATGGGGCCGGTGAGGACTTCCGGCAGCGGGATGCGGGCCAGGTAAATGATAAGGCCCGCCACTACCGCAATGATGCAGGGGCAGGTGACCACGGCTTTCACTGTCTGCTTAGGGTCGACCTGACCGGAGACGACCACGTAGCCGATGGTCCAAATCAAAATATTAAAGATAGTGACAAAACCGCTGGCGTAGAGCAGACCCTCGCCGCCGAACAGCGCCTTGATAAGTGGGAAACCCATGTACCCGGCGTTGGAGAACGCACAGGCGAACCACAGGATGGCGCGGGCGTCCTTTTGCACCTTGAAGCTTGCCAGAAATGCCACGCCCAGGCCCACCAGCAGCACCAGAGCGCCCAGGCCGAAGGCCAGCATCAGGTTGTGGAAGGTAGCGGGATCGTACTCGACCATATAGCTGTCCAGCACCATGGCCGGGACGACCAGGTACAGCAGCAAATTGGCCAGGACGGATTTTTCTTTGGGTTTGAACACGCCCGCTTTGCAGCAGACCGCACCGGCCAGGATCATAAGCAGCAGCTCCGCCACCTGTTTGGCCGTGATGACAGCAAGTTCCATAGTTTGTCTTCTCCCTCTTTTGCGTGGTTGGCATACACATATACTATATATTTTTTGTGGTGTGGTTGTCAATAAATGGTTGGTGTGGTATGCTGTTTTTAATTAATGGCAATACCGCATAATTCTAAGTGCCGATACGGCGAGCGAGGTGCGGCAGCCGCTAAGCCAAAAGCGCAGATAATACTGGATGTCTTATCGAGCAGTTTGGCAACGCAGATGCCGTGCCGCAGCCGCCGGAGCGGTGCTTAAGCCGTCAGGAGCCGTTCACCATCGTAATGCCGCCGCCGAATGTTACCGGCCAGCTGCACATGGGCCACGCCATGGACGAAACCTGGCAGGATATCCTGACCCGCTACAAGCGCATGCAGGGCTATGCCGCTTTGTGGGTGCCGGGCACAGACCATGCTTCCATTGCCACCGAAGCCAAGGTGGTTGCCGCCATGCGCGAGGAGGGCCTGACCAAAGAGATGGTGGGCCGCGACGGCTTTTTGGAGCGCGCCTGGGATTGGAAGAACACCTATGGCAGCCGCATTGTCAGCCAGCTGAAGAAGCTGGGCTGCTCCTGCGACTGGCAGCGTGAGCGCTTTACCATGGACGAGGGCTGCTCCGACGCCGTGAAAGAAGTGTTTGTGCGCCTGTATGATAAGGGCCTGATCTACCGCGGCAACCGCATGGTGAACTGGTGCCCCCACTGCAACACCTCCATCTCCGACGCCGAAGTGGAATACGAGGAGAAGGAAGGCAGCTTCTGGCACCTGCTGTACAAGGTGAAGGAGACCGGCGAGATGCTGGAACTGGCCACTACCCGCCCCGAAACCATGCTGGGCGATACCGCCGTTGCCATCAACGGCGAGGATCCACGCTATACCCATCTGCACGGCTGCCATGTCATTCTGCCGCTGCTGAACAAAGAGATCCCCATCGTCTGCGACGAGCACGCCGATATGGAAAAAGGCACCGGCGTCGTGAAGATCACCCCCGCCCACGACCCCAACGACTTTGAGGTCGGCAAGCGCCATGACCTGCCCATCATCCGCGTGCTGACCTATGACGGCCACATGACCGGTGCTGATGATAAGGCTGCCGCCGATGCCCTGAAAGCCAGTGGCCATGCTTCCGCCGATGAGCCGGACGTGCTGGACTGCGGCAAGTATGCTGGCATGACCGCCGCCGAAGCCCGCAAGGCCATTGTGGCAGACCTGCAGGAAGCCGGCTACCTGAAAGAGATCGAGCCGCTGAAGCATGAGGTCGGCACCTGCTACCGCTGCCATACCGTGATTGAACCCATGGTGTCTAAGCAGTGGTTCGTCAAGATGGAACCCCTGGCCAAGCCCGCCATTGAGAGCGTGGAAAAGGGCGAGATCAAGTTTGTGCCGGACCGCTTTACCAAGAACTACCTGAACTGGATGCGCGGCAGCCGCGACTGGTGCATCAGCCGCCAGCTGTGGTGGGGCCACCAGATCCCGGCATGGTACTGCGCTGACTGCGGTGCAACCACCGTTGCCAAGTCTGCCCCCGCAGCCTGCCCGCACTGCGGCAGCACCAACCTGACCCAGGACCCCGATACCCTGGATACCTGGTTCAGCTCTGCTTTGTGGCCGTTCAGCACCCTGGGCTGGCCTGATGAGAACGCCGAGGATTACAACTACTTCTACCCCACCAACACGCTGGTGACCGGCTATGATATCATCGGCTTCTGGGTTTCCCGCATGATCTTCTCCGGCCTGGCCTACACCGGCAAGGCACCGTTTGACACCGTGCTGATCCACGGCATTGTGCGTGACAGTCAGGGCCGCAAAATGTCCAAATCTCTGGGCAACGGCATTGACCCGCTGAAAGTTATTGACGAGTACGGCGCCGATGCCTTGCGCATGATGCTGATGGTGGGTTCTACCGCCGGCAACGATATGCGCTACAGCGATGAGAAAGTGACAGCAAGCCGCAACTTTGCCAACAAGCTGTGGAATGCTTCCCGCTTTGTGCAGATGAACCTGCCGGAGGACTTTGAGCCGGGCATGCCCGCCGAAGAACTGCTGGATATGAGCGATAAGTGGGTGCTTTCCGAACTGGCACGCACCGCCGCCGAAGTGACCGCAAACCTGGATAAGTACGAGCTGGGCCTGGCTGCCGAAAAGGTGGAAAACTTTATCTGGGATATCTATTGCGACTGGTATATCGAAATCTGCAAGTCCCGCCTGAACGGCGAGGACGCCCAGCAGGCAGACACCGCCCGCAAGGTGCTGGTGTGGGTGCTGGATAAGGCGCTCAAGCTGCTGCATCCCTTTATCACCGTTTTCGGTGTTCATGTTGACCAGGTCCAGGCACTTGCCGGCCAGGTTGGACTTGATCTTTACGCGGCCATCATTGGCGGGCTCCACGATCCACAGCTGGCTGGAAGCGTTAGCGCCTTCCCACTGGTGAACATGGGTGCCATCGGTCACGCCGGAGCAATCCAGGTCCATCATCTTGCCGGTGAAACGGTTCTTGATGCGGTACACGCCCTCGCCGGCGCGCACAAAGCTCCACTGCTGCCATTCGGCGTTGGCATTATCCCACAGCTGGATCTGAGCGCCGTTCTCGGTGTTGTAATCCTTTACTTCAACAACCTTGCCGTTTGCAGCGGCGATGGTATAAAACTTATCCTCAGTAATAACGGTCTGAGCAATTTTCTTGGTAGCCATGTATAAGCTCTCCTCTCAGTTTATCGTGTTGGTTGATCAGTTTTGTACGCCTGCGGCTGGCAGTGTTCTGCGCAGCCCCCCTCCAAAGCGTCATCTATATAAAAAGGAGTGCTGTGTTGGTTCAGCCTCCTTGTCTTCCCCTCTATTATAGCCAATTATTTCCACATCGTCAAGTTTTGTGCGGCGTGACGGCATTTTACACAAAAACGCCGGGAAGGGTGGAATCCTTCCCGGTATTTTTATAGGGATTTTCCGTTTTTATGCCGATTGCGCTTGTTGCGCACTTATCCGGCAAAAAAGGCTATTTCAGGAGTTTTCCGCAAAATTGCCGGTGTACAGGCGGTAGTAACGGCCCTTTTGGGCAATCAACTCATCGTGGGTGCCGCGCTCAATAATGCGGCCCTGTTCCAGCACCATGATGCAGTCCGAGTTGCGCACGGTGGAAAGGCGGTGGGCGATAACAAAGGTGGTGCGTCCATACATCAGGCCGTCCATGCCCTGCTGCACCAGGCGCTCGGTGCGGGTATCAATGCTGGAGGTTGCTTCGTCCAGGATCAGTACCGGCGGGTCCGCAACAGCGGCACGGGCAATGGCCAGCAGCTGGCGCTGGCCCTGGCTCAGGTTGGTGCCGTCGCCGGTCAGCGTGGTGTTATAGCCATCCGGCAGGTGGCGGATGAACTCATCGGCGTTGGCCAGCTTGGCGGCGGCGCGGCATTCCTCGTCCGTTGCATCCAGGCGGCCATAGCGGATGTTATCCATAACCGTACCGGTAAACAGGTGGGTATCCTGCAGAACAATGCCTAAGGATGCGCGCAGGTCGTCTTTATGAATATGGGTCACATCAATGCCGTCATACTCAATGGTGCCCTTCTGGATATCATAGAAGCGGTTGATGAGGTTGGTGATGGTGGTTTTGCCTGCGCCGGTGGAACCGACGAAGGCGATCTTCTGGCCCGGACGGCCATACAGGTTGATATCATGCAGGACGATCTTGCCCGGATCATAGCCAAAGTCTACATCCTTAAAGACGATATCTCCCTTCAGTTCACGGTAGTCTGCGCTGCCATCGGCGTTCACACGCTTCCAGGCCCACAGGTTGGTGCGCTCCTTGGTTTCGGTCACAGAATCATCCGGCAGGCGTTTGGCGTTGACCAGCATGACCTTGCCCTCGTCCACTTCCGGCTTTTCGTCCAGCAGGTCAAAGATACGCTGGCCGCCGGCCAGAGCCATGATGATGGCGTTGAACTGCATGGAGATCTGGCTGATGGGCATGTTCAGGGTGCGGTTGAAGGTCAAAAAGCTGGCCAGCTTGCCCAGGGTCAGGCCTGTCATGCCAGACAGAGCCAGCGCACCGCCGATCATGGCGCAGAACACATAGGAAAGGTTGCCCAGCTGGGTGTTAGCCGGACCGCCGAGGTTGGAGTAACGGTTGGCCTTATCCGCGCTTTCAAACAGCTGGTCATTGAGCTTATCAAACTGCTCAATGGCTTCTTCCTCGTGGCAGAACACCTTAACGACCTTCTGGCCGTTCATCATCTCTTCAATGTAGCCGTTCACCGCACCAATATCACGCTGCTGGGAAACAAAGTACTTGGAAGAGTTGGTGGTAAGATACTTGGTGACCAGCAGCATAATCCCGACCATGACCAGGGTGAGCACCGTCAGCGGCACGCTGAGTACAACCATGGAAACCAGCACGCTGACAACGGTAATAGCGCTGTTCAGCAGCTGCGGCATGCTCTGGCTGATCATCTGGCGCAGGGTATCAATATCGTTGGTATACAGCGACATGATATCGCCGTGGGCGTTGCGGTCAAAGTATTTGATGGGCAGCGTCTGCATATGGGTAAACATTTCATCGCGCAGGCGCTTCAGGGTGCCCTGGGTAACGTAAGCCATCATACGGGCCTGGGCAAAGGCGGCAACAATGCCGATGCCGTAAAAGCCTGCCGTGCGGGCGATGGCATGGGCCAGGCCGGAAAAATCACTGCTCTGCTCTTTCAGCAGGGGCAGGATGTAGCCATCGATCAAGGTCTGCATGAACAAAGTGCCCTGCACGTTGGCAAACACACTGACAAAAATGCAGATGACGACCGCAACGACCTGAATGCGGTAGCATTCCATCACATAGCGCAGGATGCGCATGAAGATCTTGCCGGGGTTCTGGACTTTGGGGCGCGGGCCGCGGGGGCCACCGCGGCCAACCTTAACCACTTTTGCTTTCTGCTCAGCCATTGTTATCGCCTCCCTTTTCGTCAAAGTCGCCGGAGCCTTTGGTCTGGCTGTTATAAACTTCCTGATAGATGGGGTTGGTGGCCAGCATTTCGGCCGGGGTACCGTAACCACTGATCCTGCCGTTATCCAGCACGATCACATGGTCGGCGTTTTCCACGCTGGAAATACGCTGGGCAATGATGAACACCGTGGTGCCGGGAATCTTTTCGGCAAAGCTCTTGCGGATCTTGGCGTCGGTACCGGTATCCACAGCGGAGGTAGAGTCGTCCAGAATCAGGATGCGGGGCTTTTTCAGCAGAGCACGGGCAATGCAAAGGCGCTGCTTCTGGCCGCCGGAAACGTTAGTGCCGCCCTGGTCAATGTGGGTGTTGTATTTATCGGGGAAGCGCTCAATAAATTCATCGGCGCAAGCCTGCTTGCATGCCTCCTCGATCTCGGCATCGGTGGCATCCTTATTGCCCCAGCGCAGGTTTTCGGCAATGGTACCGCTGAACAGTTCGTTTTTCTGCAGCACCATGGCAACGCTGTTGCGCAGGATCTCCAGGCCGTAATCGCGTACATCCACGCCGCCAATGTACACATGACCGGCGGTGGTATCATACAGGCGGGGCAGCAGCTGCACCAGGCTGGTTTTTGCGCTGCCGGTGCCGCCGATGATGCCGATGGTCTCGCCGGAACGGATGTTCAGGTTGATATCAGACAGCACATCGCGGCCATCGGCCTTATAGCGGAAGCAGACATGATCAAAGCGGACAGCGCCGTTCTTGACTTCCATAACCGGGTTTTCGCCGTTGGACAGGGTGCTTTCTTCTTCCAGCACTTCAGCCACACGCTTGGCGGAAGCGGCGGACATGGAGATCATGATGAACACCATGGACAGCATCATCAGGCTGGTCAGGATGTTGGTGCAGTAGGTCAGCATGCTCATCAGCTCGCCGGTGGTAAAGCTGGTAGCACCGGACAGCACGATCATGCGGGCACCCAGCCAGGAAATCAGCAGGATGCAGGTGTAAACGGTGGCCATCATCAGCGGAGAGTTGAAGGAAAGAACTTTTTCAGCACGCAACAGCAGATCCTGCACATTGCCGGATGCCTTTTTGAACTTTTCACTCTCGTAATCTTCGCGCACATACGCTTTGACCACGCGGATGGCGGAAACATTTTCCTGCACGCTCTCGTTCAGGTCATCGTACTTTTTGAATGCGGCGGAGAAGTAGTTGCTGGCGCGGGACATGATGAGCACCAGGCAGCCGCCCAGAATGATGACCGCCACCAGATAGATGGAAGCCAGCCTGGCGTTGATGATGGTGAACCCTTTGGGGGTGGCGGCCAGCCGCTTTAAGCGGGCATCTTTCTCGACCGAGCAGCGGGTGATGAAGCCATCCTGCTCCATGCCCTGCAGGATCGCCAGCCTGGCGTTGATGGTGAACGCCATGATCATGGCAATGACCATGCTGGACGGCGCACGGATGGCCATACGCAAAATCATCTGGTAAGCGTTCTGGATGTTGGTCACGTCGGTGGCATGCCGATCAGCGTTAAGGCCACACTCTCGCGGTTGACGTAGGCGTAGACCTCTGGGTCGTAGAAGCCCAGCACCTTGATGGTGGCGATCTCCTTGACACGCTCGGCAATGTTGATGTTGGAGAGGTTATACAGCACCACGAACGCCAGCGATGCCGCACAGACGATGATGAGCACGACCACTGCATCGATGGAGTTAAGCATGTTGAGCACCTGTTTCACGTTGTCCTGCGTGAAGTTCAGGCTGGCCACATTGCCCATCGCCAGCAGGTCCGCCGAGAGGGTATCGCGGGCTTCCTGGGTGTCCTCGGGCAGGATGCTCATGATTGCGTTGTAGGCGGGAGCTTCGCCAAAACCGGCCTCGTACACCGCCGGGCTGAGGTAAACGTAATTGCTGACGTAATGCTCGCACACACCGCTGACAGTGAAGTCAGCTGTCTTATCGTCGCTGTTAGTCAGGGTAATGGTGTCCCCTACCTTTACACCCAGGGTCTTGGCCATCTTTTCGTTCACGACCACGCCCTGCTGCCCCAGCGGCACCGCCTTGCGGGAGAGGCGTTCGTGCAGGTCAGCAAACTCAGCAAACTTGTCCACAGCCTGGGGAACCATGAGGTAGACGTCCATCTCACCGTCGGGGCCATCCTGCCGGGTGGATTCCATGGCAACGGTCAGCGAATCGGTGACGTTCTCATTATTATAAAGGTAGTCGTAAACAGGGCCGCTTTCGGTGGCCTCCTGCTTGGTAACGATGGTCATCATGTCGTAGTGGTAAATGTCGCCGTACTGCTTGGTGATGATGGAGTTCAGCGAATCCGAGATGCCGAAGCCCGCCACCAGCAGCGAGGTGCAGCCCGCCACGCCAATGACCGTCATCCAGAAGCGCTTTTTGTAGCGCAGCAGGTTGCGGCAGGTAACTTTCCAGCTGAAGGGCAGCCGCCGCCACAGCGGGGTGATGCGTTCCAGCAAAATGCGCTTGCCGGCCTTGGGGGCGCGGGGCAGCATGAGGGCCGCCGGGTTCTCCTGCAAGGTGGTGCGGCAGGCCAGCGCCGTGATGCCCACGGTGAGCAGGATAAGGGTGCCACCCGCAAGCAACGCCTGGCTCAACCGCCAGGGGGTGGCAATAGACGGCATATAATACATCATTTCATAGGCGGACCAGATGATGGACGGGAAGGCCTTGAAGCCGACGGCCAGTCCGGCTACTGTGCCCGCTGCAGCCGCCGTGAAGGCGTAGATCAGGTACTTTTGCATGATGGCTGCGCCCGAATAGCCCAGGGCTTTCAGCGTGCCGATCTGCAGGCGTTCTTCCTCGACCATGCGGGTCATGGTGGTGGATACCACCAGTGCCGCCACCAGGAAGAAGAATACCGGAAAGATGGTGGCAATGGCGGTGAGCTTATCCACATTGGCGGTAAAGGACGCATAGCTGACGTTTTTGCTGCGGTCCCAGACGTACCAGGTGGGGTACTCCACATCGTTCAGGGCGGCTTCTCCGTCCTCGATTTGCGCGCGGGCATCGGCCAGGGCCTTTTCGGCTTCGACCTTGGCGTCCTCATATTCTATTTCTCCGTCCCGTAGTTTTTGCAGGTTTTCGGCAATGGTTGTTTTGGCGTCATCCAGCTTTTTGCGGGCGTCGCTCAGCCGGCCTTTGGCGTCGTCGATCTGGCGGCGGGCATCGGCCATCTGCACCTTTTTGTCCTGCAGGGTGGCCCAGCCATCCTCCAGCTGGGCGCGGGCAGCCGCCAGCTGCTTTTTGCCGTCCTCGTACTGGGCCAGGCCGTCATAGTACTGCTTCCAGCCATCGTCCAGCTGGGCCTTTGCGGTGGCCAGTTTGGGGGCGTTGGCTTCCAGCTCGGCACGGGCGGCAGCCAGCTGAGCCGCGCCCTGTTCGTATTGCAGCAGGCCTAACCGGTACTGGGTCAGCTGGCCCACGCCGGAAACCAGTTCTTCCAGCTGGGCTTTGCTGTCCTCGGGCAGGCTGGCCCACCAGGCTTCGACAGCGGCGTTCAGCTTGTCCCGGATGTCATCGGGCAGTTCGGGGGCGAACTGGTGCGCCCAATCGACAGCATTCTGCAAAGCCGTCTGCATGGCGGCAGGGTCGGCAGCATCAGCCACGGCGGCGATATACGTCCGGGCCTCCTGCAAGCGCTGCTGTTGTTCTTCCGGCAGGGTGTCTGCGGGGATTTCATCGATGGCCGCCAGCAGGTCGTTGGCCTGGGCGCGGATGGCATCCACCTGCTCCTGTGTCAGGCCTGCGGGGATGGTCAGACCACCGTAATTCTGGATGGCTTGCCACAGTTCTTCCACCGTCTGGGGCGGCTGGGTGCCGTTGGCATCGCAGTTCTGGGCCAGCCAGCCGATAAACGCATCCACCTGGGCCGCATCCACTCCCAGCTTTTCGGCAAAGGCTGCTATCCCCTGCTGGTAGGTGTCCGCGTTGGCGTCCAGCTGGGCCTTGGCGTCGGCCAGCTGCTTTTCGGCGGTTTCGATCTGTGCCAGGCCGTCGTTGTATTGTTTCAGCCCGGCTTCGTACTGAGCCTGGCCGTCTTCTAACTGTTTGCGGGCGGCTTCCAGCTTGGGGGCGTTGGCGGCAAGTTCGTCCTCCCCTGCCTGCAGCTGCGCCTCGGCGTCTTTCAGCTGGGCTTCGGCATCCGCCAATTGGGCCGCGCCATCGTTGAGCAGGGCTTCGTTGCTGGTCAGTTCGTTCAAGCCGTCTGCATACTGGCGCTCGCCGTCATCCACCTCTTTCTGGCCATCCGCCAACTGTCGTTTGCCGTCGGCCAATTCGGCGGCAGCGTCGGCCAGCTGTTGGTCGGCATCCGATTTGGCGTCGTTGTACTCAGCCCAGGCGTCATCCAGCTCGGCACGGGCATCAGCGATGATGCCGTCATAGCGAGCTTCACACCGGGCATCGGCGATGGCCTCGACGTTGGCCTTGACCGTATCAATATTGGTTTGGTAGGCGTCGCCCAGGCTGTCCTGCTCCAACGCGCCTTCGGCGGTCAGGTAGACTTCGGTGTAGGCTTCGTAGGCGAAATCCTGCTGGGGGATGTAGAACACCAGCTTGACCGTGCCGTTGCCCACGCTGGCGGGCTCGCGCTCAAAGCTGAAATAGTTGGCGTTGTGCACGATGCCCACGACGGTGTACTCGGTGGTGCTCAGCTTGGTGTCCAGATCTTCGTTGGCTTTGTCCACCACCAGCTTTGTGCCCACGGTGTAGGTAGATTGCTTTTTGGTGTAGCTGGCTTCGATGACGCACTCGCCGGACTTTTCCGGCAGGCGGCCCTCGACGAGGTTCAGCTGGTTGATGCTGTTATTCTCCGGCGCAGGCAGGCTGTGGACGCGGCTGACGACGGTGTCACCGTCCACCTCCACCAGCAAATCTGCCGAGTATCCCGGCTGCACCTGGCGAACGCCCTCCACCTGGCGCAAGGCGTCCACATCCTCATCGGTCAGGCCCAGGGTGGAGACGATGCGCAGGTCGTAGAAGTTACCATCATCCATATAGCGTTCCATCGACTCTTTCATATCGATGGGCGTGGCGTTCAGCCCGGCCAGGAAGCCGACGCCCAGCGCCACGATGGCAAAGACGGCGGCGAACCGGCTGGCGGTGCTTTTGAAGGTCCGCAGGGTATTTTTGCGATAACTGCGTGTCATTTACCACTCGATCCTTTCCACGGGGGTGGGGTTGGGGTTCACGGTCTGATCTACCACCCGGCCGCTGTTGATACGGATGACCCGGTCCGCCATAGCGGCCAGAGCGCTGTTGTGGGTGATGACGATGACAGTGCGCCCCTGTTTGCGGCAGGTGGCCTGCAGCAGGGCCAACACCTGCTTGCCGGTTTTGTAGTCCAGTGCGCCAGTAGGCTCATCACAAAGCAGGATCTTTGGGTTTTTGGCCAGCGCACGGGCGATGGAGACACGCTGCTGTTCGCCGCCGGAAAGCTGTGCCGGGAAGTTGTTTTTGCGGTCCGCCAGGCCCACCTCATCCAGCACGGTGTCGGCATCCAGCGGGTCGCGGCAGATCTCGGCGGCCAACTCCACATTTTCCCGCGCGGTCAGGTTCTGCACGAGGTTATAAAACTGGAACACGAAGCCCACATCATAGCGGCGGTAGGTAGTCAGCCGCTTTTTATCAAAGCCGCTGACCTTCTCGCCGTCCAGCAGGATGGTGCCCTCGTCGCAGGTATCCATGCCGCCCAGCATATTCAGCACGGTGGTTTTGCCCGCACCGGAAGGGCCGAGGATGACGCAGAACTCCCCCTTTTGGATCTCAAAGCTCACGTGATCTGATGCAGCGATACGGGTATCGCCCATCTGGTAATATTTACACACATTATCAAACAACACATAAGGCTGCGGCATGCTAAAACTCTCCTATTTTTTAAAGTAGCTTTAGTATAGCAGATTTGCAGGGAAATGTCGTGAATGAATTTTAAAATTTATTTTTCTACCATTTCCGTCGGCTCTATCCCCAGATATGGCAGAGCCTTTTGCAGGATCTCGGCGCAGACGGGGCCGGAGAGGGCGCCGCCGCTGGTGGTCCAGCTGTGGGGTTCGTCCAGGCAGATCAGCACCGCCAGCCGTGGGGCCTCGATGGGCGCGACCGCCACAAAGCTGGCAATGCGGGCGCGCTCATTCTCGCTGTCCAGCTTTTGGCTGGTGCCGGTTTTGCCGCCCACACGGTAGCCAGGCACCGCTGCCCGGGTGCCGGTGCCTTTGGTGACCACCCCTTCCATCAGCTTGCACATCGTGGCGCTGGTTTCAACCGAAATGACCTGCCGCTTCACTGTAGGTTCTACCTCTTTTATTATTGTACCGTCCGGGGCGGTAATGCGCTGTACAACATAGGGCTGCATCAGCCGCCCGCCGTTGACCACAGCACACACCGCTGTAAGCATCTGCAGATAGCTGACCTTGCTACTTTGGCCGAAGGAACAGGATGCCAGTTCCACCGGACCCATCCTGCAGCAAAAACAGGATAAGGCCCCCGGCGGTTTGCCGAGGGCCTTACCCTGTTTGCAAGAAAGAAACGATAGAAAAAAGAGAAGAAATCCGGGTCATCACCGCGATACGGCACGGCCCTTATATCAGACGGACAGGGAATCCGCCGGATCCTGGGTTGCATCCTCCGGAGCGGCTTCTGCGGGCAGGCGGCCGTACAGCTCCATCAGATGGTTGAGCTTTTGGGCCAGCTCCGGGGTAAAGGCGCCGGGCAGGGCGCGCCAGCACCAGTTACCGCCCAAGGTGGCGGGGGTGTTCATCCTGGCTTCATGCCCAAGGCCCAGCACATCCTGGGCCTGCACCACGGCCAGATCCGCCACGCTGGACCAGATGCCGCGCATCATGCCCCAGTTCATACCTTCCTCTTTGGTCAGATTCAGGTACTCTACGGCACGGTCGGTGTCGGTCTTATCAGCGGTGGCAAACCAGCCCTGTACAGGCTCGTTGTCATGGGTGCCAGTGTAGCAATGCAGTTGGTGGGGTAGCTGTGGGGGCGGTAGTCACCGCCGTCACGGCTGTCAAAGGCAAATTCCAGCACTTTCATGCCGGGGTAGGCGCACTTTCAGCAGAGCGCGCACATCGTCGGTCAAAAAGCCCAAGTCCTCAGCAATAATGCGGGGACTGCCCAGCTCTTTTTTGACGGCAGCAAGAGGGCTGTAGCCCGGCCCAGTGCGCCAGCGGCCGTTTTCGGCGGTCTTATCACCGTAGGGGATGGCATAATACCCCGCAAAGCCGCGGAAGTGATCAATGCGCAACACATCATAAATTCCGCACAAGTGGCGGATGCGGCGCACCCACCAGGCATAGCCGTTGGCAGCCATAGCGTCCCAGTCAAACAGCGGGTTGCCCCATAGCTGACCGGTGGCGGAGAAGCCATCCGGCGGGCAGCCGGCCACCTCGGTAGGACCAGGTTTTCGTCCAGCTGGAACTCCTGCGGGCAGGACCAGACATCCACGCTGTCCTCCGCCACATAGATCGGCAGGTCGCCGATGAGCCATGGGGATGGTGCGGTAGGTTTTGATATCCAGCACCAGGGTGGGCAGCAGATAGTCGTTCCAGACCCACATGGTTTCCAGGATTGCGGTAGAGATCATCGTCGGCTTTAAGATAGGGCAGACCACGCGGAAGAAAATCTGCAGCGGGTTGCAGCCATCGATCATAGCGGCTTCCTCAATTTCAACCGGCATGCTCTTCATAAAGCCGGTGAACATGAACACCGCGAGACCGGCACCGAAGCCGAGGTAGATGATGCAGATGTTGTAAGGGTTGTTCAATTTTAAGGTATCCGCTGTTTTGGCCAGGGTAAACATGACCATCTGGAACGGCACCACCATGCTGAACATGCACAAGCCGTACATCAGTTTGGAAAGTTTGCCGTTGACACGGGTGATGAACCATGCGCACATGGAGCAGCACAGCAGAATCAGCACAACGGAACTGACAGTAATGACTAGGCTATACCAGAAGGAAGACAAAAAGTCCATTTCCTGGATGCCGTAAATATAGTTTTTGAGGCCGACAAAGGTTCCGGCCGTGGGCAGCTCAAACGCGCGGGAGGTGGTAATGGCGCGCTCGGTTTTGAGGGAGTTAAAGAAGATCATGACGATGGGGTAGATCCATGCAACGCACAGCACTCCAAGCACCACGCTGAGAATGGCATTGATGCGGCGGTCCGCTTTGCCAACGGTAGGTTTTTCTTCCACCGGTTTTTTTGATGGTTTTTTCCATTACTGCTGCACCTCCTTGGACTGGGTCAGCTTTTGCTGGAGTACGGCCAGCACCACAACAAACAGGCAGAACACAACAGCCTTTGCCTGGCCGATACCCTTCCACTGGGGTCCGGAGCGGGCATAGAAGGTATCATAAATGTTGTAAGCCAGCATCATGGTCTGCTTGGCCGGTTCGCCGCCGGTCAGGGACAGGTTCTGGTCAAACAGCTTGAAGGAGTTGGTCAAAGTCAGGAAGGTGCAGATGGTAATGCTGGGCATAACCATGGGGATCTTGATCTTAAACAGGATCTGCTTGGCGTTTGCGCCATCGATCTTGGCGGCTTCGATCAGATCCAGCGGCACGTTCTGCAGGCCAGCAATGTAGATGATCATCATGTAACCGATCTGCTGCCAGCACATCAGAATGACAAGACCCAAGAAGCCGTACGTGGCGTTCAGGGAAAGCAGCGGTTTTTCGAGTGCGCTGAGTACGCCGTTGAGCAGAATCTGCCAGATATAGCCAAGGATAATGCCGCCGATCAGGTTGGGCATAAAGAAGGTGGTACGGAAGATGTTGGTACCGCGGATGCCGCGGGTAAGCAGCAGCGCAATGCCGAACGCCAGCACATTGATGAGCACCGTGGACACCACAGTAAACACCGCAGTGAACCAGAACGCATGGGTGAAGGTATCATCCAGCCAGATCTTGGCATAGTTGCCGAGACCAACAAAGGTAACATTTTGAACAGTTGTGAATTTGCAGAACGAAAGCGCCACGCCCCAGATAAACGGCCAGATAAAGCCGATGATAAAGGCCAGCAGGGTGGGCAGCACGAACACAGGCCAATAGCGCCGGATCGCTTTTTCCATAACAGTACCCCCTTGAGCACGTACTTGAGCACATAAAAGAGCGGGGCGGGCGAATCATCGCCCGCCCCGCTTTTAACATTCAGGTTTCGCTATTTTGGTTCATATCAGCCTGCATTCAGGGCAGCTTCGGTCTTCCAGCCATCCACAAAGGCGGTCACAACAGCGTTCCAATCGCCAGTGCCGGCTGCGTAAGCAGTCAGAGCAGAGCCAACGCCGTTCTTCCAGTTTTCGGAAGGCATGGTGGAGAAGCACCAGGCAACAGGAGTCTTGCCCTCAGCGGTCAGAGCATTATCAACCTTAACGAAGAGGTTGGGGGATTCCTGAGCATTCTTGAAGGGGATAACAAAGCCCATATCGTTTGCCATGGCCTTGGTGCCCTCATCAGAGCTGACGCACCAGTAGATGAAGTCGAGAGTTGCATCGATATCTGCCTGGTCGGCTTCCTTGTTTACGCACCAGTAGTTCTCGGTGCCGGTGCACAGGCCCTGGTTAGCCTCATCGCCCACGCCAATGTAAACGGGGATCATGGTCAGGTCGTCATCGGTGAAGGGCTTGCCATCGCCGACGAGGTTGTTATATTCCCAAGAACCGTTCTGGAAGAAGACGGCCTCATTGTCCAGGAACTCGTTGCGGCTGTCATCGCCAGTCTTGCCAGCCAGCTCAGTAGGAGCGCAGGTGGAGTTGTTGATGTACAGGTCAAACATGTCCTTGTAGTTATCCAGGTAGGTGCCCTTGATGGCATCCGTGGTGCCGATGCCGTCAGCCTGGTACTCAAAGTAGATGGGCAGGTTGGCCAGGTGGGTCTTGAAGCGCCAGTCAGAGGAAGAATCCATACCGGCGGAGGTGAATGCTGCAAAGCCAAGTTCGTCCTTGCGGGCGGTGATGTCCTCGGCAACCTTCTTCAGGTCTGCGAAGCTCTTGATATCATCGGTGGTGTAACCGGCCTTTTCCAGCAGGGTCTTGTTGGTGATCAGGCCGTAGCTCTCGATAACGTAGCCGACGGCCACGGTGGCGTCGCCATCTTTCAGGGCGTAAGAATCGCTGGTCAGGTCGCCCAGGATCTTGGAGCCGGTCAGGTCATAGCAGTAATCCTTCCAGTTGGCCAGGCCGACAGGGCCGTTGACCTGGAACAGGGTGGGCGCATCGCTCTTGGCCATTTCGCTCATCAGAGTGGTTTCGTACTGGCCGGAAGCAGCGGTCACAACGGTAACGGGAACGCCGGTCTCTTCGGTGTAGGTCTTTGCCAGGGCCTGCCAGGCTTCATCCTGCTCGGGCTTGAAGTTCAGAAGCCGATGCGCGTGGTGCCTGCAAGAAAGCAGAGATAATCATCCGGCGCAACCGGGATGAAAATAAGGAATGCGAACCACTTGGCAAACCGGCTGCCGCTGCCCATCCAGCGGTCATATTTTTCAATCATCTTGGCGGGGAAAACACTTTCCAGCAGCGGGCGGCCGCAGGCGCGGGCGATGGCAAACGCCGCCATCGACCCGGCGCAGATGCCGATATAGTTGTACCAGAAGCCTTTCCACACGCCGAACAGGATGACCCCGGCCAGACACCCCAGCCCGCCGGGCAGGATGGGGATGACCACCTGCACGGCCTGGAATGTGATGAACACCGCCGGACCTGCCCAGCCGAACCGGCTGATGCAGCTGGTCAGCGCTTCTTTGGAGTCAAACAGCCCGGCTTTCCAAAAGACATATGCCAGTACGGCGCAGAGCACCAGCCCCAGGATAGACGCTGCCTGGTTGATTTTTTTGATCATGCCACATTCCCCCCTGCCGCACTGCGGGCGGCGTGTTTACGGCCCAGCGCCGCCGCGTAAAGCCGCACTACGCTAAGACCGAACTGTTCCTTCGTGTAAGGCTGCACGGCGCGGCGGGCGTTTTGCCTCATGGCAGCCAGTTGGTGACCTTTGGGCAGAGCAGCGGCACGGGCAGCCAGCTCGGCAGGCGTGTGGTAGGCCCAGCCGGTCTCCCCTTCCCGCACCAGCGCGTCCAGACAGGGGTCCGCATGGCAAAGCAGCGGCAATCCTGCGGCCATAGCCTCGATGTAGGTCAAGCCCTGGGCCTCGCTGGTGGAGGCACTGACAAATACATCCCCCAGCGCGTAGTAGCGGGGCACCTCGGCAGGCGGGACGGCCCCTACGAAAATCACGCGGTCAGCCACGCCGAGGCTTTGCGCCTGCTGTTCCAGCACGGCGCGCTCTGGGCCGTCGCCGACGATGAGCAGAACGGCGTCCGGCAAATTCTGCATAGAATCGACAAGTTCTGTTGTGTTTTTTTCCTTGGCCAGCCGTCCCAGGCTGAGCAGGACCGTCTTGTTTGCCTCTTTCGGCGGCAGGCCCAGGCGGCTGCGCATGGCATCATCCCGGGGCACCGCAAAGCGCTGCAGGTCCAGCCCCGTGGGGATGATACGCACCGGGCATTGCACGCCGTAGCCCGCCAACAGGCGGCTGATTTTGGGCGTGGGTGCGATGACTGCGTCGCAGTCGGCGCAGATCATGCGGGTGAACAGCGCCGCCATCTTGCGCCCCATGCTGCGGCTGGGGGAAAAGTAGTGGGTGTAATCCTCGTACACCGTGTGATAGGTGTGGATAAGCGGTGCGCCCGCAGCGTGCGCAATCCGGCGTGCCGGGGCAAAAGTGCTGAACTCGCACTGAGAGTGGACAACATCCGGGTGCCAGTCGATCAGATCACGGATGGCACGATTCAATGCCGGGGCGCGCATCCGGGCCCCTGGGTAGACCAGCCCGGCATCCAGTGAGCCGAGGCTGGTCACACCGTCCTTTGTATAGGTATGGCTGTCGCCGGAAAGGGTCAGCACCCGCACCTCGTGCCCCTGGGCCGTCAGTGCGGCACGCAGGGTGGCAGTGGACGTTACAACGCCGTTTATGGTAGGGACCCGGGTATCGGTCGTAAGCAGTATTTTCATGGTCGTTGCCTCCCAGTTATTGGTAATCTCTGCTTACTATAACGAGGGGCGCGTGACGTATTTTGCAGAAGATACAAAATTTACATCTTCCACCCCGCAAAAATCGTAGGGCATCAGCAGCCCCGGCATCTTGCAAATTGGGTTTGATTCGGTTATGATTGTAACGGCGCAAACGATTTCAAATTCCGACATTTATCTAAGGTACCAATAAGGAGAAAAACTATGGCAAACCCGCAGCCCTGGTGGAAAAACGCTGTGATCTACCAGATCTATCCCCGCAGCTTTCAGGACAGCAACGGCGACGGCATTGGCGACCTGGCCGGCATCATCCAGCGGCTTGGCTATCTGGAGAGCTTGGGCATCGACGCCATCTGGCTCAGCCCCGTCTACCGCAGCCCGCAGGATGACAACGGCTACGACATTTCCGACTACTGCGATATTGACCCCATGTTCGGCACGCTGGCCGACATGGACAACCTCATCACCGAAGCCAAAAAACACCACATCCGCATCATCATGGATCTGGTGCTGAACCACTCCTCGGACGAGCACCGCTGGTTCCAGGAGGCAAAGAAGAGCCGCGACAACCCCTACCACGACTATTACGTCTGGCGCGACGGCGTGGAGGGCACGCCGCCCAACAAGATGCGGGCCACCTTTGGCGGCTCGGCCTGGACCTGGGTGCCCGAGGTGGGGCAGTATTATTTCCACCAGTTTTCCATCAAACAGCCTGACCTGAACTGGGACAACCCCGCCCTGCGGCAGGAGTTGTACAAGGCCATCCGCTTTTGGATGGACAAGGGCGTGGGCGGGTTCCGGCTGGATGTCATCGACCAGATCGCCAAGGACCCTGACCTGGGAATTACCTCCAACGGCCCGATGCTGCATGCCTATATCCGGGAGCTGAACGCCAACACCTTTGGCGGCACCGATCTGGTGACCGTGGGTGAGGCCTGGGGCGCCAATGTTCGGAACGCCCCCATCTTCAGCGACCCGCGGGGCAAGGAATTCTCGATGGTGTTCCAGTTTGAGCACATCGGCCTGGACCAGATTCCCGGCAAGGCGAAGTGGGACTTGGCTCCGCTGCAGCTTTCGGCGCTGAAAGAGGTGCTGACCAAGTGGCAGGTGGGCCTGCACGGCAAAGGCTGGAACAGCCTGTTCTGGAACAACCACGACCTGCCGCGCATCGTCTCCCGCTGGGGCAACGATGGCGCTTACCGGCAGGAATCCGCCAAGATGCTGGCCACCCTGCTGCACGGCATGCAGGGCACGCCCTACATCTACCAGGGCGAGGAGTTGGGCATGACGAACGTCGCCTTCCCCACCATCGACGACTACCGCGACATTGAAACGCTGAACATGTACCGCGAGCGTACCCAGGCCGGGTACAGCGAGGCAGACATCCTGCGCTCTCTCCACGCCAAGAGCCGCGACAACGCCCGCACCCCCATGCAGTGGGACGCCACCACCAACGCGGGCTTTACCGATGGCACGCCCTGGCTGCAGGTGAACCCCAACTATACCGCCATCAATGCGGCGGACGAGGTGGCGGATGCCGGCTCGGTGTTCCACTATTACCAGGCGCTCATCCGTCTGCGCAAACAGTATCCCATTTTCAGTGAGGGCGACTTTACCCTGCTGTTTGCAGACCACCCGGCTCTGTTTGCCTACCAGCGCCGCCTGGATGACCAGGTGATGACCGTGCTGTGCAATTTCTACGAGGAGCCGCTCACCCTGCCCGCCGACGCAGTGGCTCCCTTGCCGTTGGATACCCTGCTGCTGGGCAACTATGACACCCCCGCGGATGCGGCACATTTCCGCCCGTATGAGGCACGTATTTATTTGAACAACGCTGAATAAATTTAGGCATCCATAGAAAATGCCGCCCGGCCTGAAGAGAATTTCAGGCCGGGCGGCTTTGTTTATTATTGAATAATGGGGCAAAATCAGGTCTGTGTCGAGGTGCGCAGGCCCACCTGGTAGCCAAGCAGGGCGCCGGTCTCGACGGGCTGGCGGCGGGTGACGGCCAACAATTGCTGTGCAGCGCGTTTGCCCAGCAGTTCGGGGTCGAAAGACACCGCCGTAATCTGCGGCGTGCAATCCAGCAGGGCCTCGCCGTCATACAGCGAAGCAATACGGATGTCATTGGGCACTTTCAGACCCATCTGGCGCACGGTGTTCAGTGCCAGCATGGCCACGTGGTCGTCCATGCACAGCAGGCAGTCTGCCTTGCGTGCCACAGCCTGTTGGATGGCGTCGATGCGCAGATCGTCGGTCTCCAACTCCAAAAAAAGCAGGGTTTCATCGATCTTACAACGGCTGTGCTCGTGCGCCTGGCGGAAGCCCTCGAGACGGGTCTGATTGACGGTGTACAGCATGGATCCGCCCAGCAAAGCAATGCGATGCAGGCCCTTCATCAGCAGCAGGTTGGTCATCTCACGGCAGCCGCCCACCTGGTCGTGGTCGACGTAAAGCACCGTGGGGTCGGCCGGGCGGCCGATGGCGATAAAGGGCAGTTTGCTTTGCTGCAGCAACGGGATCAGGGGGTCACGCTCCAGCGAGCGGGCCAGAATCACGCCATCGATCTTGTGGTTGACCAGCAGGCGCTGCATGGGCTGGGACTCCTGCTCACCCACCATGGCCAGCAGCACATCGTAATCGTTGCGGGCCATCACATCGCAGACGGCGGTGATAGTTTTGCGCAGGAATTGACCTTCGAAGTTAGAAAACTGGCGCGAAAACACCAGCGCAACATTATACGACTTTTTGGTGACGAGGCTTTTCGCCATCATGTTCGGGACATAATTTTTCTCACGGGCATAGTCCACCACACGCTGGCGGGTTGCTTCGCTTACACGGCCATTGCCGGACAAAGCACGGGATACCGTCGTTTTTGATACGCCCAGATCCTCTGCCATGCGGGTGATATCCATAATGCCTTCATCCGATTTTTTGCGACGCGGCATCTCAGAATCGACTCCTTGTTCAATGGTGTTTAGGTTAGTATACCATACGCAGTGCGTAGGTTTCAACGGTTTTGGGGTGTTTTGGGAAAAAATTTCGCAATTTTTTCGCAATTTTTATGTGGAATTATGTCTTTTTGTTGTTTTTGATGCGGTTGTACCAGCCGCGCATAGCGGCTACGTCTTCTTCGGTCAGGGTATCGGCGGCAAAGGCGGCACGCTGCGCAAGCGATACCATCGCCTCGATTTCCCTGCCCGAAAGCTCATGTACCTCTTTCAGCAAAAACTGGGGGAACGCCTGCTCGTCCGAGGACGTACCCGCAGGCAGGCCGCGGCGCACCAGCTGCGCGTAGATTGCAGCAAAGATCGCCAGCACCCGCTCTGCACAGGGGCGCCTCCGCCCAGGCGTGAGCGTTATCGTCCTGCAAAATGGCGTGCCAGCTGCCGTCCTCCTGTTGGGTAAACAGGCTTTGCGGCGCGGCATAGCCCACCACATAGCGCGCAGGCAGCCCGAACATGCGGAACATAACCACCGCCGCCGAAGCAAACTGCACACTGTACCCCTGTTTGGATTCCGTTAAAAAGTAACGGATGGGGTCGGCCCCCTCCGGCGGCTGGGGAGCGCTGGCGTTATACTGGTAGTTGGTGTTTAGATAGGCGCGGATGTAATCGCCAATGTCCGCAGCTTCGGTCAGCTTCCGGTCCTTTTTGGCTTCATCGCACAGGGTTTGCAGCTCGTCATAGCCGTCCGGCACGGCGGTGTAGCGGCTGGCGGCGTAAGCGGCATAGGATGCTTCCATCCGGTCCAGCACGCTGGGGTCGGCATCGGCGCGGGCTTCCAGCTGGGTTTGGGCGGTATCCCGCGGGTAATACAGGAACACATCGTCCTGCGCGGTCTGGCCCGCGGCGGCGCCATCGCCCTGGATGGTGTAATAATCACCCCAGTAGGCGTTGTACGGTGCATAGGTGTACTGGGTATCGGCGTGGATGCGCTCCACCGTCAGCGTCTGGGGCTGGGCGGTGCCGTCATAGGCGGTGCGCAAAAACGGCAGGCTGGCAATGGTCAGCCGGGCGTTATCCTCGGTTTTCCAGTTCATAGCGGCGCTGTCAAAGGCATCGGCATCAGGGGCCTGCCAGGTGGTGCCGTCATAACTGCCGCCGATAAATCCCCGCAGGTATACGGTTTCTTCGGGTTTGTCGCTGGCGGTCAGGGCCAGATCCGTCACTCCGCTGACCTGGATACCCCCGCCCTGGCTCAAGGCGCCATCCGCCACACCACCGGCAGCGGCTTCTACTTGAATGTTCAGCCTGCCGCCGCTGACCCGCGGCAGCCAGGTAATGGCGGTGCTCAGCGCGGCGGATTCCACCCGCTGGGCCGCGGGCTGCAGCCAGCCAAGGGGAACCCCCAGCGCCGGGCGCAGCAGCCACCAACAGGGCAGCGCCAGCACAAGGCAAAGCCCGCCCGCCGCCAGCGCGGCAGACTTTTGGATGTTATAATGGCGGCAAAGGTTCTGGCAGTAGTTTTCGGTATCGCGCCTGCCCCACAGGGCCCGCCGCTGCACCGAGCAGGAAGCCGCCCACGCCCCCATCCAACCGACCAAAAGCAGCAGGCAGGCGGGCACAGCAGGCGCGGCCCCGGCCAGCGCCAGCAGCACAACAACGGGCAGCAGCATTAGATCCAGCAGCAGGGCATCCGCACGGCGCAGGGCCGCAGCGGCCAGCGCCCCGGTAACGGGCAGGGCGGCCAGCAGCAAAAACAGCCCCAGCTGCGCCGCACTGCCGCCCTGGGCCACCGGCAGCGCACTGCCAAGGCGGGCGTTCAGGTTTTGGGCAATGTTCCCGGCGCACTGCTGCGCCCCGGCCAAAAAGTTCCGCTGGCAGATGAACAACACCACAAGATACACAATCACCCCCGCCAGCAGCCCCCAGCGGCGCAGGGCTTGCGGCGCACGCAGGAACAGCGCCCACCCGGCGCAGAAAGCGGCTGCCGCGGGCCACACCCACAACGGCACCGCAATGCCGAACCCGGTGGAAAGCACCAGCAGCAAACCAAAGGTGAGCGCCAGCAGCAGCGCGGCATCTGCCGCCAGCCACAACGCGGGGTGCGCTGCGGGGCGCTGGGTGCTCACCAGCACACGGTCCACAAACTTCAGCCCACTGCCGGGGTCGGCAGCGCCGCGCCGGCTCAGGGCAGTACGTTCTTTTTTGTGCTTGGGCGGGTTTTTACGGTGCTTCGCCGCCTGTTGGGGAAAATCCCCCCATTCCTCCGCTCCGTCCAGGTCCCCACCGGGGGTCAGGGCAGCGCGCAGGGCGGTCAGCGGTTCGCGCACCATCAGGCGGTCCAGCTTGGCGCTCAGCTTCCAGTGTACCTGCTTGAGGGTATCCCCGTCCCGGTACTCCCGCAGCTCATAGCTGCCGCCCAGGGCGGCGCGGGTGTCGGCTTCGTCGCCGTCCTCATCGGGGGCGGTTTCCGCTTTGGCTTTGCCAGCCGCGGCAGCGGGCAGCACACAGATGCTCCGGCTTTGCACGGCAGCCGGGCATGCCGCGGTGAACACCCCCAGGTGATCCCGCAGGGTGATGCCCCGCACCGCAATGCTCCACACGCCACTTTTGCCTGCGTTTAAGGTAATGCGCTGTTCGGCGCTCTCTCTGCCGCCCAACATGGCGGCGCAGCGCAGGGTGATCTGCCCGCCGCCCCATTCATCAGCGGCGTTCAGCAGCACCACAAGCGCAGGGATGGGCAACCGGCTGCGGTTGCGCAGCCGAACCGTCAGGGTAAAATCTTCGCCCTGTATCACGGGTTTGTCCGGCACCAGCAGCTCTGCCGTTACCTGCCTGCGCAGATAGGCGGCGTCCAGCCGCAGCAGCACCAGAAGCACCAGCGCAAACGCTAACAGGAACACCGCCAGCGGTGCCTGGGTGATGAGCGCCGCAGCCAGCAGCACCAAAAGCACCAGCGCTCGGCCCAGCTTACCTGCCATGGCGGTCAGCCTTTTCGGGGCGGGGGCGCGGCACGGTGCGCAGCAGGTCCTGCATTACGCTGTCCACCGTTTCGCCGCCTGCGCGGGCCTGGTCGTTCAGCACCAGGCGGTGGCGGGCAACCGCATCAAACACAGCGGTCACATCCTGCGGGGCAACAAAATCCCGCCCCGCCAGGTACGCCGCCGCGCGCGTCATGCTGGCCAGCGCCAGGGTGGCACGGGGGCTTAACCCCACGGCCAGGCGCGGGTCCTTACGGCTGGCCTGGGCCAGCGCCACAATGTAGCGGTACATCAGCTCATGCACAAATACCGTGCTGACCTCCTGCTGCATGGCAAGCAGATCCGCCTGACCGGCAACGGGGCGCACACGGTCCAGCAGGCGGCCTTTGCTCTGCCCGGCCAAAATTGCCAGCTCCGCTTCCTCATCGGGGTAGCCCATTACGGCGCAGACCATGAAACGGTCCAGCTGAGACTGCGGCAGCATCTGCGTGCCGGCGGCGCCGATGGGGTTCTCGGTTGCAATTACGGTAAAGGGTGCGGGCACCGGGCGGGTAACGCCGTCCACCGTCACCGTGCCTTCTTCCATCACTTCCAACAAAGCCGACTGCGTGCGGGAGGAGGTACGGTTGATCTCATCGCCCAAAAACAGGTTGCACATCACCGCACCGGCGTGGTACACAAACTTGCCGGTCTCTTTCTGGTAAACGGAAAATCCCACCAAATCGGACGGCAGAACATCCGGCGTAAACTGCACGCGGCTTTCTTTCAGGTCCAGCGCGCGGGCAAAGGCCAGCGCCAGCGTGGTTTTGCCCACGCCGGGAATATCCTCAACCAGCACATGGCCGCCCGCCAGCATGGCCATCCAGATGGTATTTACCGTTTGCTGTTTGCCCTGCACGGCCTTGTTTACTTCGGCCGTAACGGCGGCGGCCTGCTGTGTGTACTGCATGGTTAATCCTCCCGGTGTTTTTTCCATATCACCATAATGCCAACGGCGGCGGCAATAACCACCAGCCCGGCCCACAGTGCGTTGTTTTCCAGCCAGATCATGGTATTGGAGATCGCGCTCCCCTCGGATTCCGCGCTGCCCTCCCCCGGCAATGGGGTCAGGGCCTGGGGGGCCACTTCGGCAATGGAGCTGCCGCCGGCATCCTCCACGGTCACCTGGCGCGGCGTTTCGTCCCAGGTAGCGGCGCTTTCCTGCAAATCCTCCTCTTTGGTGGTGTCCGCAGCGGCGGTGTCGTGCTCCGCAATTACCAGGTAGCGCTGGCTGTTGCGGGTGTAGGGGTGGCAGGTGGAAAGGGTCAGCAGGTCCCGCCCCGGCTGGATCAGCACGGCGTTGATATCGCTGGGGTCAATAATTTTCAGCTCGCTCACGCGGTAAATCAGCGTTTCCCACGGGGTGGTCAGCTGGATCTTGTCCCCCACCTGGATCTGCTGCACGTTGCGCAGCATTTCCGCGCCATAATAGCCGCGGTGGGCGGCAATCACGGTGTTGGTGTTTTCGCCGCCCAGCGGCATCGAGGTCTGGCCCAGCAGCGCCGCGCCTTTGGCCAGGTTTTCGCGGCTGGCGCCCAGGTAAACGGGCAGCTCCAGGTTCAGGCGCGGGATCCACAGCACAGCCAGCATATCATCGTCATAGCCATAGGCAGCAAGGTCCAGCGGGGCTTCCTCGTAGGCAAACGGGTCGGTCAGGCCGCTTTGGCCCCCGGCGTAAATTTCCGCGTTATAGTCCTGCATCGCGGCGTACAGTTCAGGGTAGGCGCGTTCCGGCTCCGGGGGTTCGGCTGTGGTTTCCTCCGCCGCGGGGGCGGTGGGCTGGGCTTCGGCGCGGGCCGCAAACTGCGCAGCGGTTTTGGCATTGCGGGTGCTGGTCCACCACTGGGCGGCGGTGGGCTGTATCAACAGCGCCAGCCCCAGCAAAATGGCCAGCCAGGCCAGAATTTTAGCAATCAGCCGTCCCATTTAGTCATCCTCCTCGCGCTTTTTGCAGCGGTGCAGCAGCAAAAGCAGCAGCAGCGCTTCGCCGCCGATCACAATGCTGCCCGTTACCGCGATCCACGGCCAGGCATCCACCACGCGCTTGACCACCGTTCCGGTGCGCAGCGCCTGATACTGCACGGCCTGCGGGGTGTTGGTTTCTTCCTCTCCATTATAAGGGATGCGGGTGCCGCGCACAAGCATGCGGTGGGTGTTGATGGCATACGGCGTGCAGGTAACAAGGGTGCAGTAATCCTGCCCCGCGGTGATGTCCAGATCCTCGGTGTGCTCCGGTTCCACCACTTTGATTTGATCCACCTGGTACGCCAGCGTTTCATCCAGAATATGCAGGTAGAAACAGTCGCCCTCTTCCAGCTTGTCCAGGTCGGTGAACAGCACGGCTTCGGGCAGGCCGCGGTGGCCGGTCAGCACGCTGTGGGTGCTTTCGCCGCCAAGGGGGTAGCTGGAGCCTTCCAGATGGCCGACGCCCTTTTGCAGCACATCATCGCTGGTGCCTTCGTAAATAGGCAGGTTGACGTCAATTTTCGGGATGGTGATATACCCCAGGCTTTCGCCCACATCCACAAGGTCCACATAGCTGGTGCCGGTATCCTCCGCTTCGCCTGCGGCATCGCGCTCCACGGCGCTGTCCAGCTGCTGGTTATAGCGGCGGGCGGCCTCCTTGGCGGCGTCCAGTTTTTCGGTATCCATGCTTTTTACGGTATCATCGTAATTTTGGATTGCTTCGCTGGCGTGGCGCTGCGCCACCGCGTTGCTGATAACCGGGTACGATGCCACCCCAATGCCGGACAGGATCATCAAGGCCGCAAAGCCGACTTTTAGTTTTGTTGTGGTATCCATAGCGTCACCGCGAACCTTTCCGTGAGAGGGTTGAAGTTGGGAGCTGATGCAATTAAGAATTAGGAATTAAGAATTAGCAATGAGGAATTGGAGGCAGACAAAATAATAAAGAATCATGAATCATTGTGGTGGACCGCGGCGCATTTGCGCCGCAAACATTGCAAATCATTTGTAGGGGCCGATGCCCGCCATCGGCCCGTTGGCGGGCCTTGCCATATTTATTTTTAGGTTCTGCACGCGAGATATTGGCGCCCCTTGAGGGGAGCTGGACGCGGAGCGGCCTGAGGGGTGGCTCCCCGCCGCAAACCTGACGCCCATGGGGTGGTTCCCCACGCAGGGCCTAAAAATCAGCCGAACAACGGCCATGTACACCCAAAAAAAATTTATTTCCCAATAACCCACCATAGGGGGAGGGCCAAACCCGGCCCTCCCCCTGTGTATGATGGATTATCCCTCTATACCCTATTGGTGAATTGTAACATTGTTTTGCCTTGCGGCGGGCGCATCAGGCGCGGTTCTTCTTTTTCAGGCTCAGCAGCACGCCAACACCGGCCACAACCAGCAGCACGCCAATGCCGCTGAACAGCAGGGTGCCGAAACCACCGGTGGTGGGCAGGTCGAAGCCCTTGCGGTTGACAACGGTAATCGTGTGCACACCATCACTAACCTCATCACCATCCTTAAAAGTAGTGGTTTTCTTATCAACCGTATGCTTCAGCATGTTGCCGCTCTCATCATAAATGTACGTATCAGTCCATGTCGTCGTTTCCTGAATGCTCAAGGTAACTTTGACAGGAGCTTTCAGCAGGTTATAACCAGAGGCAGTCTTGGTTTCAACCAGGTAATACTCACCGTTTGCCAGGCCGCCCTGTTCCACATAGCCTTCCTTATTAGTTTTCAGCGGCGCTTCATTGACCTTGGTCCACTTTTCATTGGGATCCAGGCCCAAAGCTTTTGCATCAGCGCCAGTTACTTTGCCGTTCTCATCTTTTTTGTACAGGTCAAACTCTACGTTCTCAAGTCCCTTATTGGTATCGTCTGCAATTTTATGCACTTTTACTTTGAAAGTGTAAACAAAGGTACTATCATGGATTTCTTTCTGTCCACCTTCCTTGCCGTCTACACCAATTTTGCTGCCATAAACGAGAGAAACGTCATTCCAGTTGCCTGCGGTCGTCTGGTCAGCATCGCTCTGCAAAGTTGCAGTATACTTGATAATAATCTTTTGGCCGGCATATTTTTCCATTTGGGAAGGCGTAAATGTAATTTTAAATCCATTTACAGGAACACCCTCGCCCTCGGTAGCGATGGTATATACGCCCTCATCCACAGGAGCACCATTGCATGTCAATACCGCATTATTATTATACTTCAAATGATTGGGCGTATCGCTTACGGTAAAGGTCGTCAGCTTGGTAATGTTCTTCGGAACCGTTACCGTGATCTGGTAAGGAACCTCGTCGCCAATGCTGTAATCCGTATCGGTCTTGAGCTCATCGCCTTTAATTACATTCTTTTCAACATCCGGGCTTTCATTGATAACAGAAATAGAAAACGCTGCCTTGGTTTCTCCATTATATACAATTTCACCCTTTTTGTTCACTTCAAATTCAATGGGGGTCTGGTCAATAATGTAGGTGTTTTTTCCTTCAATCGACTGCTCGATAAAGCGATACTTGCCCTGAGACAGGCCGCTTACGGAAATTTCACCGTTTGTATCGGTTGTCAGATTGAACTCTTTGCCATCCTTATCACTGGCTGTTACAAGGTTCCACTTACCGTCAGTCTCATTCCACTTTTCCAGCGTGAAGGTTACACCACTGAGTTTGTTTGGCGTACCAGAGCCAACACGTCCGGTTTTAACAATCTTCACTTCGCCATAAGTTGTTCCATTTTTCGGATAAACATGGATATCGTACAGCCATTCGTTGAGACTGCTTGCTTTCGTCATAGGAACCGATACCAGGAACGGCTTCACCGGGCTTGTAACCTTATCCGGGGTACCGGTCTCAACAACTACATACAAACCAAGCGGGAGCTCGATAAAACTGGCAATGCCGTCTTCGCCAGTCGTATCTGTAGCGAACACCTTGGAATAGCTCTGATCAGGTTTAATCGCATCCTCGGTTTCGTTCAGGTATGTATCGACTGTAACCTTTGTTTGGCCATCCGTACCGTCATAGTAATTTCGGAGCGCGGCACGGTCCATAACCTGATAAATGCTGAACGTTGCACCCTTCAATGCTGTAGCACCCTCGGGGAGTTTATCTACATCGTTCTCTTCACCAGTGCTGTTCGGCTTTACCTGGCCATTGTACTCATACTTATGAATCGTAATGGAACCGGTATCCTGCGTCCAAACATCCTGTGGTGGCGTTGTTGCCGGTGTTTCACCGTTGTCCGCTGCCATTGCTGGCATGGCGCACAGGCTGAGGGCCAGGGCGGCGCTCAACAGGCCTGTGAGAAAACGTTTTGCTTTTTTCATTTCAGTACCTCTTCTCTTAAAAAAAGTCATCATCGGATGGGCGGCAAAGCCGCCCGGCTTAGGGGTTCTGCATCAGCACGGCGTGCAGTGCGGGGCGCTGCAGCGGGGAAACGCTGCCGCGCCGCCCGCACTGTGCCGTAAAGAAAAAAGGGAGGGAAAACCGGGCCGCTTGCCCACTTGGCTTAAGGTGCATCTGAAAACAAAGGAAATAACGGATATTTCGCAGCCACAAGCAGGATGTAAGGCAAAGAGCCACCGGAATCCTTTCCGGATCCCAAGGCTTTTTAAGCCTTAGCGCAAAATCCGGCTGCGCTTATAGAAACAGGCGATATTTTCAGCTTTTCAGTTATACCCCGGCTTATGGCTGCGCCCTGCCGTAAAACGGGCGCGCACTGGCGGGCAGGCCCTGTACCCTGGGGGTTGCTGGGTTTCCGGGGGATGGTTAATGTCGCCGGCCCCCTTTCCTGTTGTAGCGGAATGTGAATATCAACAGCCCTGCCACCGCCAGCGGCATGCCGATCAGCAGCCACAGGCTTGGCGCGTCTGCACCCGTGTGGGGCAGCTCAGGCGTTTTACGGTTCAGAACGGTAAGGGTAACTGTGTAGCCGCTGGCTGCTGTGCCCGCTGCATTTTTGAGGTTGCCATCGTCTATCTTGTACTTGCCGTCTTGGGTAAATTCGATATCAATCGACTTGGACAACAGGTTGTACCCCGGGTGTGCCTTGGTTTCTGTCAGCCGGTATCTGCCGGGTTCCAGATTTTTGAACGGGTTCTTTGTAATCTCGCCGTCCGTTCCGGTTATACCGGTCAAATAATTTTTGTTGTTGCTACTGAATTTGTAGCCAGTATCAACCGTATACTGCGTTTTTCCTTCGGTTGTTTTTTCGGCTCTCAGCTTTTCCAGCTTGAACTCAACATCTTTCAAGAATACTTCATTGTTCTTTTTGTCTTTTTCCGCGTCCTTCTTGATGATATTCAGTACAAACTTCGGGTTCTGCAGCGTGTTGGTCAGCACAATCGTGCCGCTGTCGCCGGTGATGGTTCCATCGACTACTGTGGCTTCGGTGACCTTTGTGCTATCTCCATCGCTGATTTTTGCTTCCGCTTTAGCCGTTACAACATACGTATTGCCTTTAATCGTAATAGTTCCGTTTGCCGGGGCAAATTTGCTATTTTCCCCGGTACCTGTCACCGTACCTTCCACAATGCGGTATTCATAATTGATGTGCTTATTATCCGTATTGATTTGGTACTGATCCAAACCGCTAAAGGTAAACTGCCAGACGTTTTCACCGCGCTTAATGGTAACATAGTCCAGCGTGTTGTCAGCCGGGTATTTTACCGGTTTCCAATCTTTATCATTTGTGCTGCCTTCCAGGCGGCGCTGGAGCTGGATGTAAATCTCGCTCGGCTGGTTCTTAAGTTCCTTATTCTCTGCATCTCTCCAGAGCTTGTCGAACTCAATGTTGATCAGTGTGCGCCGGGTGTTGGTAAAGATTGCGGTAATTGGGGCGGTATCTGCCTCCTTAATCTCGCCTTCCACCATGGTGTTGTTGTGGATCACATGGGCGGAATGGCAATCAGTCGGAACGGATACGCTTTGCAGTCTGGCACCATCGTTGTTTTCGACTTCCTCGATGGTATAGCGGGTGCCAACGGGGATGCCGGTGATGGTTCCGGTGTTATCGGCATTTTCGCCCATTTTGATCTCAACATACTTTATGATGTCCCCATCTTCCAGACCCTCACCGCCAACATTATCAAAGGTAACTTTGAACTTGTAGGTTCCGGTCAAGGTTTCATCATCTGCGGCCTTCTTTTGGATTTTCAGCCCGCCGGTTTTGACCTTGTTGACGTATTTTACCTTTAGCTTTGTCAGCGTGGAGCTTGTTTCGTCCGGATTCTTATAGGAGCGGAAGACGATGGTGTTGGTGTCGGAGGGTTTAGTTCCGTTATACCGATTCTCATTCGGCTGCTCTTCTCCTGTTCCCTTGTTTTCCGTTCGGCCATCATCGGGGCCTTTGGCGGGATCCTTCTGCCCATCCAGCGACTTGTTCGGGTTGTCAACTTTCACGGTCTTTACCGTGTTATCGCCCTTCATCGACTTAACCGCCTCCCCGTTCTCGTACACCGTCCATGTGGTGTCGTACAGGTTTTGGTTCAGTTCCTCTTTGAGCGAAATGTAGCTGCCGCGGCGGAACTGGTCGCTGAAGGTAACGGTTTCTCCAGCTTCCAGAACAAAGCTTCCGTCGCCTTCCACCAACTGGGTGTCTGTGTCCATGTTGGAGGTGTACTGTGCGTTTTCGGCGTTTTGCAGCTGACCGCTTTTGACGGAGCCGTAATCCGGGATGTCCTCCTGCTTGGTTGTAAAGCCGGACATCGTACTTGGCTTCGCTTTGGGAATGAAGGTAAAGTTCCTGAAATAGATGTTGCGGCTATAGTTATCGCCCACGCGGATGGTTGTAACGTTGCCGCTAAATTTGCCGTCCGAACCGCCCTGCTCTTTCATCTTGTGCAGGTCCAGCTTTACGGTGACCCATTGGTCTGTCTTCAGTTCGACCGAGCCATACGTTGCGCCGTTAATGCCTGTTGTGCCAAGGCTGCCTTTTTGGCCGTGGATAGGTGTTTGTTCATCCAGCAGTTCCAGATACAGGTTGTTGAGGGAAAGTTCACCACCATCATCGTGCTTAACGTAAACCTCGAACGTAAGGAAGCGCTCGTTTTCGATATTGATGAGTTCTTTCAGCGTCAGGATGCCATAACGGTTCTTACGCCATTTACTGACGGGTTCCGTATCCATATAGCGTGCGTACCAGTGAAGGACCTTTTCTTTATTCGTCCCGGAATCTGGCCCGGGGTTATCAGCCTTCTCGAAAATGTAGGCATCGTTATTTGGGGTTGCGGGTTCAATAGTGCTTGTCTCCAAATTCACCACTTGGGAGTGAGTACCGCTTGTATCCGGGTCAGCGGCTTTTTTTTCTCCATAATGGGTTGCCTGGTTCTGGATGGTGAAGTTGAAGATTTTCCGGCCTGTAAAGCATTTTTTGAAGTCATCGTCAGTAACGTTGCTCAGATCGACCTCTTTTTGAACCTTCAGCTCGTTATTATCCGGGAAGTTGAACGCCACCGCCATGTTGGATTCCCACATACCACGTTCCATGTAGTACATGGTAAGGGTGTGCTTTTGGCCTTTGTCGAATGTAAGAGTAGTGCCTTGCGCGGAGAAAGAAATCTTCTCGTCATTATATGTTACGTCCTTGACAGAACTTCCATCTTGGTCACTATTTGACGTTCCGCCTTTTTTGACCTTACTGACATAGGCTGTTACACTATTTTTCTTTTCTCCCTTGTCTGTAGTTGTCTCGCCAAATTCCAGCAGGCCGGATACTTTACCGTGCGCACCACCAACGTCAAGCGCCAGCTGGCCATCAATGAATACCCAAACGTCATCGTCACCGGAGAAGAAGAACTTGATGCTGGTTTTTTTCTTTTCTCCATTTACAAATTCGTTTGTTTCAACTTTGCCGTCATCCGTCAGGGTAAAATCCATCTGCAGCTTGGTGCCAAAGCCGTAATTGTAGGTAGAAGCCACACCAGGTTTTGCTGTTTCATTGAACGGGAAGTAGCCATAATGGCCTTGCCCGCCCGATGACGCATCCACATTCTCAGAAGACTTTCTGTTATCGGTACTTTGGAGAAAATATTTTGAATCCGAATTTTGTCCCGAATCTTGTTTTAGATACAAGGTTGTATCCTTGCTGTCAAAGTACCAATAATCAACGCCGGGATCGTTATCAAAAAGATTTTCCTTTTTAGTAAATGGGAACTTTACATTCTCATACACTTCACCAAGCTTTGCTTTTTTACTATTTTCTCCTAGGAGGAAGTCTTTGCTAAAGTGCGGTTCTACTTTTTCTGTATCTTTCAGCAGCGGTTCACCTGTTGCTTTACCGTTGGATGTTGTATCCGCAACCAATCCCTGATAGGCATAGTATGTATGCTTAATATCTACGCTATTATCTTCATTACGCTGAGAGTTATTGATTGCCATAAAACGACCAAAGTCGTTGTACCCAAACAACTTTAATGTATCTTCAATCTGGCTAAATTCAGGGGAGCCTGCAGGCTGGAAATGTCCGGTATAAATCGGATATTGGGCACCTGCAGTCTGATAATAATCGCTCAGCGCCTGATCAAATTCACGGAAGGTTACCCAGGTGCGGTGACTTGCACCCTTATATTCACCGTAGCCATCACGGTTCTTGCCGTTCAACTCGTAATCTGTATAATAGTCATACAGCGTACTGGTAACATATTTTGTGTTTGCTTCTTCCGTAAAATGAGCGGATTCAATATCTACTACTTTAGTTTTAGTAGTGTCAGTAGTGTCAGTATTTTTCCACGTTTCGGCATCACGCAGGGTACCTTTTGGAGCCCAGTAGCCGCCACGAGTGGTACCTTTATATACTGCATCGTCATTCGTATCCGCATAGAAGCAATTTTTGCCATCTGTGGGAATCGTCAGCCACGCTGTACTTACTCCATTTCCTTTTGTCTCATCGTCTCTGCTAATTGCATCACCGGAAAAGATGATTGAACTATATCCTTGGGGAATGTCAACATAATAAAGGTTTTCGTTTGTATCATCTTTTACCAGCGTGCCGCTTTCGGATTCTACGCCGTCTCCTTTTATCCGATAATAAATGGTCTCTTTATTATTATTATTGGCTTTGGGGATTGAAAAGTCGCCGGTATCTCCATTCAATGCCATCTTGGAAAAAGTAGCATCGTAATAGATGCGGATGGCACCGGGACGCCCCCATGTTGCATCCTTAATACCATTGTACATGTAGCAATAGCATTGACCTTCGGAATACTGGAAGCGTTTCTGATTTTCTCCTGTTACTTTCTCATTATAAAAATTGTAGTATTTACTTATTTCTGTATCATTATCGCCCTCGGTAAAGCGAACAAAAGAGCAAAGAACTTTAGGAATGGCAAAGGTTGCTGTGGAACCAGGTTGGATATCATTTAAGGATATTGGCTGCTCACTGACTGGGGTAAGGGTTTTATTAGTATCTGGTTCATAAAACCAGGCTTTGACGTTCGTTAGTGTTGCACTGGTTTTATTTTCAAAGGCCATCTTTTGGCCAGCGAAGTGCTTATGGCCAACCGTATAGGTCTCCCATTTCTTTGGATCCCAGCCATCTCCGTTCGCTCCGTCATAGTAGTCGCCGCCGATATAATTCGGATTAACTGGATCGAACGATATATCCCGTAGCTGATTATTATCATCTACTTTAACAATGGTTACTGTGTATGTATGTGTTTCTCCTTTATATCCGCGAAATTCAAGTCCACCCAACACTCCATATTTATAGTGTTCTTGATGATTCAGGACCACAGAATAAATTTTTCTTCCGTCATCCGTTTCGCTAACTTCCTTCATAGGAAGTTCATATTTTGGATCTTGTGGACTTTTTCCAATAATGGCACGTATTGTCACCCCTGTATAATCGCTCCAACTTTTAGGCACTGCAAAATAGAGCGTGTAAGTATCCGGCACTCCCCCCTCACTAACTGCCTGCACGCTATCCACGCTTTTTGCGGCGTACATCTTCTGCGGCTGTTCGGTCGGTTCCGGGGTGGCGGTGGGGGTCACGGTCGGCACAGGGGTGGCCGTTGCGGTGGCTGCCGGTTCCGGGGTCAGGGCGGGTTCTGCCGTGGGCTCCGGCGTTTCGGTCGGGGCGGGCTGCTCCGGCTCGGCGCTTTGTTCCGGTTCCGGGGTGGCGGCATTCTGCTCCGGCGGAACGGTATCCTCCCCGGAGGCCGTTCCCGGCTCATCCTCCAGCAGCTCTACTTCGTCAGCACCGGCAGCGGCGTCGCCCTGCGGCTCGGCCAGGGTGAGCTGCGGCAGCAGGGTTTGCAGCTGCGTTTGGGCGGCGCTGCGCACCGGGGCGCACTTTTGCAGCACGCTGCCCGCAAAAGCGATACGCGCCGATTGCAGCCCCAGCTTTTCGGCCACCGGGCGCACCAGCAGGGCCAGCTCGCGGCCTGCCTTTTCCACAATTTGCAGGGCGGCGGCGTCGCCCTGTTCGGCGGCGGCCCCCACCAGCGGGGCCAGTGCGGCCACCTCCCGCTTGCCGAAACCCGGCGCGTAGATCTTGCCGATCAGTTCCCGGACGGCGCCGACCTGCAGCGCCTTGAACACTGCATCGTGCAGCACGGTGGGGGCAATGCGGCCATCCTCGGCACGGACGACCGCCGCCAGGGCGTCCCGGCCCAGGGCGAAGCCGCCGCCCTCGTCGTCCATCAGGCTGCCCCAGCCGCCGCTGCGGGCTTCGCGGCCATCGGTGCTTTGGCCGTAGCAGATGGAGCCGGTGCCCGCGATGAGCACGATGCCGCCCGGCCCGCCGAGGGCCCCGTACAGGGCAGTCTGCTGGTCGCCGGTGAAGGTGACCGGGCCGTGGTAGCCGCCTGCCTGCAGGGCATTTTGCAGGTGGACCCGGGTGGCCGGGTTGCTGATGCCCG